>Ga0208614_1000087_pt1 | contig 33718 bp, 33 predicted proteins | sample CryBogCBE23Jun09_FD_184554 | JGI IMG/M metagenome (GOLD analysis project Ga0208614, IMG submission 184554) | Freshwater microbial communities from Crystal Bog, Wisconsin, USA - CBE23Jun09 (SPAdes) | ecosystem: Environmental > Aquatic > Freshwater > Lake | place: Crystal Bog, Wisconsin, USA...
GCGTATGTGTATGTTCCAGCTGTGGGTGCATCTATAACTTCAAGAGAATACGGATCGTTCTCATTAGCCGCCGAAGACTCAAAATTTACACAGTTTCCAATTGGAGTTGAACCACGGAAAAGACGCAGAATACCCCATCCACCATTTGTTAGAGGATTTGCATCTCCACACGCAATAATCTGAACTGGATTACCAGACGTTGTGATTGTTGTGCTTACAACTGTGAATGCATTTACTGTTCCAGTATTTCCTTGGTTACCGATACTTCCAACAAACCCAGTCTTACCTGCTACATTTTGCGAATAGTTCAGAGGACCAAGTGTTGGTGGTGGACCTGTAGGACCAATTGGTCCAGTAGGTCCAGTAATTCCAGGCCCAGTAGGTCCAGTATAACCAGTATACCCCGTAACTCCCTGAATTCCAGTGTATCCAGTGTATCCTGTAGCGCCCTGAGGTCCAGTGTAACCAGTGTACCCTGTAACTCCCTGAATTCCAGTATAACCAGTGTAACCTGTAGCGCCCTGAGGTCCAGTGTAACCGGTGTATCCGGTAACACCCGTAGAGCCCTGAGGTCCAGTATAACCAGTGTAACCTGTAGCTCCCTGAGGTCCAGTGTAGCCTGTGTAGCCTGTGTAACCTGTGTAACCTGTGTAACCTGTGTAACCGGTATATCCTGTATAACCGGTGTAACCTGTGTATCCTGTATAACCGGTGTAACCTGTGTAACCTGTGTATCCGGTATAACCTGTGTATCCGGTATAACCCGTGTAACCTGTAGCTCCCTGTAGTCCAGTGTATCCAGTGTAACCCGTAGATCCCTGAGGTCCAGTGTAACCAGTGTAACCTGTAGAACCCTGAATTCCAGTGTAACCTGTGTAACCAGTAGCTCCCTGAGGTCCAGTATAACCAGTGTATCCTGTAGCTCCCTGAGGTCCAGTGTATCCAGTGTAACCCGTAGAGCCCTGCGGTCCTGTGTAACCTGTAGATCCAGTAGATCCTTGAGGACCTGTGTATCCGGTGTATCCAGTGTAACCCGTAGAGCCCTGCGGTCCTGTGTAACCTGTGTAACCCGTAGAGCCCTGCGGTCCTGTGTAACCTGTAGATCCAGTAGATCCTTGAGGACCTGTGTATCCGGTGTAACCTGTAGCTCCAGTAGATCCTTGAGGTCCTGTGTAACCTGTAGCTCCAGTTAGTCCAGGTCCTGTGTAACCAGTATAACCCGTAGAGCCCTGCGGTCCTGTGTAACCAGTGTATCCAGTGTATCCAGTGTATCCAGTGTAACCTGTATATCCTGTAACTCCTTGAGGTCCTGTGTAACCAGTGTAACCCGTAGAGCCCTGCGGTCCTGTGTAACCTGTAGCTCCAGTAGATCCTTGCGGTCCTGTGTAACCAGTGTAACCCGTAGAGCCCTGCGGTCCTGTGTAACCTGTAGTTCCAGTAGATCCTTGAGGTCCTGTGTAACCAGTGTAACCCGTAGAGCCCTGCGGTCCTGTGTAACCTGTAGCTCCAGTTAGTCCAGGTCCGGTGTAACCAGTGTATCCAGTGTAACCTGTAGAACCCTGAGGTCCTGTGTAACCGGTATAACCTGTACCTCCTTGCGGTCCAGTGTAACCAGTGTAACCGGTAGCTCCCTGAGGCCCAGTTAGACCAGGTCCTGTAGGACCAGTGTACCCGGTGTAACCTGTGTGTCCCATATAACCTGTAGCTCCCTGTGGTCCAGTGTATCCCGTGTAACCTGTAGCGCCCTGCGGTCCTGTCGAGCCAGTTGAGCCAGTAGTTCCCTGAGGTCCTGTGTAACCAGTGTAACCTGTAGAACCCTGAGATCCTTGAGGCCCTGTGTACCCCGTGTAACCAGTATATCCAGTTAGTCCCGGTCCCGTAGGACCAGTGTAACCTGTGTAGCCCGTGTAACCAGTAGACCCAGTTAGACCAGGTCCCGTAGGACCAGTGTAACCTGTGTATCCGGTGTAACCAGTACACCCAGTTAGACCAGGTCCCGTAGGACCAGTGTAACCTGTGTAGCCAGTGTAACCAGTAGACCCAGTTAGTCCGGGTCCAGTAGGTCCAGTGTATCCGGTGTAACCCGTGTAACCAGTATATCCAGTTAGACCAGGTCCCGTAGGACCAGTGTAACCTGTGTAACCCGTGTAGCCTGTGTACCCTGTGTAACCAGTATATCCGGTTATTCCCGGTCCAGTAGGACCAGTATATCCGGTATAACCAGTGTAGCCAGTATAGCCTTTTGCTCCTGTTAAACCAGGTCCTGTTGGACCAATGTAACCGGTGTATCCCGTAGGACCGACAATGCCATTCGATGGACCCGTTGGACCCATAATTCCGATAGGACCAGTATATCCAGTGTATCCAGTGTATCCAATCGATCCGGTTGGACCAGTATTACCTGCTCCACCTGTCTGAAAAAATATGAACCGGGACAATTCTGATACTGTCCAAAGCAAATTCGGGGGATTATATGCTTGGTGAATGACAGGTAATCCTTGAGGGTTTAGTTCAAATAAGTATCCCAAAGCATTTGGAGCAGGTCCACCACCATTTCCAGACTGATCGATACTATTATTGAACCCACCAACATCTTCTACGTCAACAACTGCAGACCCAACAGTGGTACTGTAAACAGTCTTTATACGAAAAGAACCTCCACCGGAAGTATTTGATGCCCACATTCCTACCGCAATCGATTTTCCATTGTAAGAGTTATTCCCGCTGTTGTACCCCTGTCCAGTTGTGGTCAATGTTGTTCTGTACACGTTTGGACTCACTGTGGACACAAGGGTGAACCTTACAGGCAGACAAATAGGTGGGTTCAACACCATAATACTCTTAATTTAGAACTTGTAAATAAAGGTATAGCGCATAATTTGAATTGTCATTTGAAGTATACGGAAATGTGGTTTGGTTCATATTGGAAAACGTGAGTACTCCATTCTTTACAGCGATTACTGCACAATTTGAAGCCGAAGTAGCAGCACCAAGCTGTCTTTGTTGATTAACGTATGTGTTATTGGGAGAGTCATAGTAGTATGCACTGTAAACTATAATCGGAAGTACTCCCCCAGATTTCGTAATGTTGTACTTATCTGCTAAATTTATCGTAAAAATGCTGTCATCGGACGTTCCGTATACGAATGTTCCAAGTGTAGCAAGTCCACTTATTCCAACATTTCCACTTGTTGCATTGAATCCGTATGATGTACCAACACCAAACTTCAGAGTGGCAAGAAATGATGAACTTCCTCCTCCAGAAGAAGGTGTTGCCCAAAGAGTGTCATAGTTATAGGCTGAATTTTTTGTCAACACTTGTCCCGACGTTCCTCCAGGAGGAACACCTATTCCAGTATCTCCTTTAGGACCAGTTGGACCAATCGGACCAGTATTTCCAGTTAAACCAGGTCCTGTCGGGCCGAGATATCCAGTTACACCGGTAGGCCCAATCGGACCAGTATTTCCAGTTATTCCTTGTCCAGTAGGACCTGTAACTCCTTTAGGACCCGTTACGCCAGTAGCTCCTGTAGCGCCCTGAGGTCCTCCAGCGGGACCTGTGGGTCCGGTACCACCTCCACCCCCACCAATAGTTCCACCTGCTCCGTAAATATTCCCAGAGGCATAAATGTTATCTACATTAATCATATCGAGTTTCACGACGTAACCATTACCGCCATCCGAAACAATCTTTGGAGACAGGATATGTTGAAGAATGTTGCGTGTATTTGATCCGAAAAACGGATCATTTCCACCTGTCGCCATTTGTCTATACAGATGGACAAACAGTTTAACTACTTTCCGGAGTCTAAGAATATGGAACCTCTATTCGACACGTCTAAGTCTTCAGGTGAGAAGTACACTTTGTTCCCAATTTCGCATAACGAAACTGATCTTTACAAATTGTACAAAAAGGCCGTAGCGTCTTTCTGGACAGTTGAAGAGATTGATTTCAATAAAGATAAGGAAGATTGGGAGAAGTTGTCTGAGAACGAACAGTTCTTCATTAAACAAGTTCTAGCGTTCTTTGCCGGTTCAGACGGTATTGTCCAGGAAAATCTGGCTACCAGGTTTCAGCGCGATATTCAGTCGCCAGTCGCTCGTCTGTTCTACGCGTTCCAGAACGCGATGGAGGGGGTGCATTCGGAAACGTATTCGCTCCTAATCGATCAGTATGTCAAGGATCCTGAAGAACAGGCTAAGTATTTCCGTGCGATCGATACGATTCCGTGCATTCGTAAGAAGGCAGACTGGGCTCTGAAGTGGATAGATTCAACTGATTCGTATTCTACTCGTCTAGTAGCGTTCGCGTGTGTCGAAGGAATCTTCTTCAGTGGTTCATTCTGTGCTATCTACTGGCTGAAAAAGCGTGGTCTGATGCCAGGACTGACGTTCTCAAACGAACTGATTTCTCGCGATGAAGGGTTGCATACCGAATTTGCAGTGACGCTGTACCATAAACTCGAAAACAAGCTGGATAAGAAGGATATCGAAGGAATTATTCGCGAAGCTGTCGTAATCGAGAAGGAATTCATTACTGACGCGCTGCCATGTTCACTCATTGGAATGAACTCGCGCGATATGTCTCAGTACATTGAGTTTGTAGCAGATCGCCTAGCTTTGCAGTTTGGTATCCCGAAGATTTACAAGTCCACGAACCCGTTTGATTTCATGGAGTTGATTTCGTTAGAAGGTAAGACGAATTTCTTTGAGAAGAAGGTTTCAGAGTATTCTAAGCCAGGTGTAGGAATGAAGAAGGAGGATATGGTGTTTCGTACGGACGAAGAGTTTTAATGCTGACCACCAACAACTGGACGACCAGCTGGAATGCGAGGGTCTTTATTAGGTCCAGACGGGTGGTTAGGAAGACTCAGAACTAAAGGTCTAGCATAATTATTCGTGAACGAAGGCAGGAAATCAATCGGATGACGAACGGACGGAACGGGCTGGTACAGATGAGTAAAGACTTTTACGCCATTTTCAGGGCGCCAGTCAATAGCCTTATACTTTCTAAACTGAGTGTACTGCGACGCGTCCGGAGTCGGCATCTATTTACGTTTAAAGGAAGAAGCTTTATTCGTCCTAAAAGGAAAATGCAGCTCACGTACGTTGCGGTCGTCGTTCTGGCGTCCATGATTTTTGTTCTTTCAGGTATGGTAGGATATGTGTACTGGCAGCAGACGCGGATGCTCCAGAACCTCCAGTCTCTCGCTGTCGTAATTTCGACGCACTTTATCCGCCCACCGCATCCGCAGCCTGAACTTGAGCCAGAGCATGTCGCGGAGCCTGAGCAGGAGTCTGAGCTGCCACCGCTTGTCCCGGTAGACGCAAAGCTTGAGACTGTGAAGGAGGATGATCGCGTATCTGTCAACGAACTAGATGTTGTTGAGGGACCACCTGCCCCTGTTGTGGCTCCTGCGGCTGTAGATTACGAGAGCAAGACGGCTGCTCAGCTTCGTGAACTACTCACATCTAATGGTATTCCGTTTGGTAAGCGTGACTCGAAGCCCGTACTTGTCAAGCTCCTACAGGCCACGGCGTAAGAAATATAGTTTATCAGTTAGTTAGAATAATGAAGCTGTATAATCAGCATCTGGATACATTATCCAAAGGCAATCCAAAACTCTTAGTATTTGACTGCGAGTTTTGGCGTGTATATGGAGCATCAGGGTTCATTCCGATTCCTGATACCGACGAATTCTTTATTCCTCGTGAGATCGGAGGATTCTTTTTAACCAAAAATGAGGATGGGTCTTGGGATTACAAGGGTTACTTTTTTGTGACGTTCACAAATCCTAAAGGATACGACGTGTCTTTCATTTCTTCGCATTACGCTTCAGTATCCCAAAAAACGGCTGATCAGTTAGATATTTACCAATCCAATCTCCAACTCGAATGGTCAAAGGCGTTCGAGGGAGCACTACCTGAAGAACACAAACCTCTTCTTAGAGAAAGCCTGAAATTGTACAACTCTGACCATCATATTGCCGAACACCATAAACCTCCTTCATGGATCAAGAAGTTCCTGAAAGCGTATTCTGAATCAGTTGTTGTTGTGAAAGGACGAGCGGATATGGAAGCGCTGGAAAACATGTGCCGCATCCACGACTTTGAGTATTATGAACCTTTAGACGTATTTGATATTGCGCCATGGAATCGTATTAGTCGCAGAATGTGTGGTACTGCAAAACTGGAAGGAACGTTTGATTGTATTATGCCGTATGTTGACGATAAAGGGTCAAAGCGTCGGCGCTTACGCGATATCTTACCATTAGACCGCGCTCATGATCCTACGACCGATGCATCAATGACTCTTTTGGTAGCCATATACATTGTAGCGTCACAAAGTAAGTAATGAAGTTAGTTTCGTTCGATATTGGACTTCGTAACCTAGCTTTCTGTGTGATGGAAGGAACAAACCGATCTAATGTCAAAATTGTACACTGGGATCTGATTGATGTCATGGCAGAAGGAGCAGGACACGATTCTCCGAAATGTTTCAAGTGTCAGAAACCTGCTAACTGGCAGAACGGTAAAAAGGTGTATGCATGTACGTTACACAAAACTAAATGTGTTAAACCTCCAACTAAAATTTCGCTGAACAGGAAGACGATTGAAGAGTTGAAAATTGAAGGTGAACCGTTTGGGATTGTGTCTACTACAAAAAAAGGGTACGTGGATATTCTGTATACGCACTACAATCTGAATGTTTGGAAACGGTGCATTAAATCAAGTAAACAGTGTTCGGTTGTGGATTTGAGTGTTCCAATTGCCGCATCATTGGAATCAAGAAAGAAGTTATGGGAAGGAGCTCACCTGATTGCGTGTGAGCAGCAGCCTGATAAGCGTATGCTTTGTGTCCAAGCCATGATCCATATGTGGTTTGTAAGCAAGGGATTCAAATGTACCGGAGTTTCTGCAACTCATAAACTTACCAATATTCTGACAACTGATCCTACGAAAACTTACAAGGATCGAAAGAAGACGGGCATTATTCACGCGATGCAACTTGTTCCTTCTGTGTGGATACAACATCTTGTAAAACATCCCAAGAAAGATGACTTAGCTGACACTTACCTGCAAGGTCTTTGGGTTATGGAACATACGAAGGGTGCGTTGTAGTTTTCATATCAAAGTCGTAAGATCTCACAAATGGACGCAGTGTTCGGAGCCGATATGTTTTCGAACTCGAAAATCACGGAGTCAAATATGGATCTTCCGGATATGGCGACGGTCGAGCTCCCCAGCTTCGGCGATTCTGAACCAGCCCCTGCTCCCCGTCTCATCCCTTCTCTGGACGAGACAGGACCGATGCGCACGTCAGACGGACTGGAGAATATGAACGCTGAGGCTTTCTTTCCTTCGCAGTCGTCGCGCAAGATGAGCGAGGAGTTTGTGATGAAGGAGAAGTACGAGATCCTGCGTAAGTTTGAGCGCCTGGCTAAGCTTGGAGTCCCGATGCGTAAGCGTTTTACGCTAGATTCGCCGCTTGATGAGATGAAGATGGAGCTGGAATTCATTAAGCGCGAGAAGGCCATGGATCAGACCATTAAGCAGTTCTGTGAGTGGTATATTACCGGAATGTCGGCTCTAGAGTGGAGCTCAACGAACGTAGCGTTCGTCAAGGCTTTTGGACTCAACCTTTCAGGTCTTTCTGAGTCGGCGCAGATGAATGTCGTGGATATGGAGGAGGATTTCGAGGAACTGTACGATCTGTACGGCGACAAGCTCAAGATGCATCCTCTCGTACGTATCCCGATTCGTACTTGTATGATGGTGTACATGGTTCACCTCACGAACCAGATGGCAATGAAGGCACCTATCCCGAACATGCAGGATATCCTGAAGACGAATCCTGATATTGCCCGTCAGTTAGCTACGGCGGCTATGCAGCAGCAGACTCAGGGAATGTAACAGGCACCGCCACCACCTCCTCCCCAGCAGCAGCAGCCATCAGCTAATCCCTTTGCAGGGCTACAGAGCTTCATGAGTTCAATGGTTCCTCCTCCGCCACCGCAGCAGACGAATGTCCGCCCACCACCTGCAATCAAGTCTCCCATCAAGATGCCGCGGCCTCAGGCGCCTAATATCCAGCGCTCGGCTCCTCCACCCACTCCGGCTCGTGAGATGAATGCTCCTCAGGTCAATATTGACGACTTACTGAAGTCAGTCAATGCTAACGTTACGATCTCTGAGCCAACGACGAAGCGTGTGAATACCACTCCTAAGAAGGGTGGATCAACTGGAAAAAACTCGGTAAGTATTAAGCTATAAATGGGCTCTAGACTAAGTAATACGTCATGGTGCTGGAGTCCTCGCGACCGTGCTCCAGAACATGATCCACATCCCGAATATAAAAGTTCTGAACAGAGGTGGAACGAAAAATACGAAAGAAACTACGAAAAACAAGTTTTTGATAAATGGTGGGATGAAAATCGGTGGAAGTACGTTCAAGCTAAAGATCCCGATATTGGAAGTATTGGAGAAACGTATACGGGCGAAGATATGACAGATCGGGAATGGTGGAATAAGAACTAAAATAGTGGGGGCTCTTTAGTATCGTACGCCGGTTGATCGCATCCTTTTAGACCAGCTTTCTCCCGCATTGTCCGATCAGGACTATTGTGCATTCCTTCACGAGCATACTCTGACTTTCCTCGGAAAATGCCTCCGGCTAGAACTACGAATCCGGCTGTCAGAATAATGGATACAACTAAATCACGAGTACCTACGAAACATACCGCAAACACAGCAAGACGGCGAAGAAGGATGTTATTCCCATACTCTTCATCGTTAGCGCTGAACTCATGAACAATATACCGACTAGCAATATTGGTTAGAAGAAGCATCATACCAATCGTAAATGGCGATGTAGCCACAGCATTAATATGGTCGAGCATCCCTATTATTTAGTGAACAGGCTTTAAAGTTGCGTGGCGCTTGTCGCTAGCCGGTTTAGGCATAGCAGTTGGTGGGGGAGGAGCAGTGACTGTCTTACCGGCCGTAGCCATATGCTCTACACGATCACCCTTCTGCAACTTGCCCAGAATATCCTTTAATGATGCAGTAGGAGCCGGGGGCTTAGCTGCCGCCTTCGGCTTCTGTTCCTTGGCATCGAGGTACTCGGTCGTACTGGCTGCCGTCATGACGTACGCAATACCCATGAATACACCGATGATCAGACTCTTGTATACTGTGACGTACACAATACCCAGCAGGAAGACGGCGTGGCCTACGGGAGACGACAGGAAATCCTTGATATGGGAAGGCGGTGGGTGGCTGAAAAACGCGATGTATGCAATGAGAAGTCCAACAACGACAAGTTCAGTCTGTGACAGCTTCATTTGTCTGAACGTAATATTTTTCTATCGTGTTTTGAATAACTGGGAATGGCGTCATTAGAAGAAGTATGGGGTAGCTCATTCCCAAAGAAGCATTATAGCATGGTGTCCAAACCTGGAATGGCACAGAAAGAGGAACCTCGTGATGCTGAGAAGGAAGGGCGAGTAGCACCTACACCCGTCCACCGCTCAGCGGCTGCTATCCAGCGCCATCGTAAGACAATTGACGATTTATCTAAGTCTCTACCGATTGTCCAGAATGACGACGAGGCGGACTCGAATTATGCACCGGTCCGTGTAGCTAATCTAAAGGAAGGGTTCACGGCTACGAAGTCGGGGTACACTAAACCTTTCTTTCCTGGCGACGATGGAACGAGTTTCGCGTATGCCCCACCCTCGTTTCAGGGAGCGGCGCACGATGTTAAACTTGATCGTATTCTGCGCATGATCGAGCAGAATAAGACAGGGTACGAATCCCCGTCGTCTCACGATATGGCTCTGTACGTATTTACCGGTGTCATGACACTGTTTGTGTTAGATACGTTTGTGAACTTAGGTCGTCGTATGGGTTGAACGTGACCTTCACGCATTGTGAATACGAGTCTCTAGAGTCGAATAATCGTCAAACCCGTTATCAAGCATTTCGATTTCCAGCGACAATGAAAAATCAACAGTACGATTTCCGGCGGCAGCATACGCTCCGTCAGAAGTCCAGTACATAAATCCAGCCTTACCCTGCTGTCCATGAGTACGTACGCGAACATGCAGACGGTCTAGGGTACCCAGAGCAGGAGTGAATCGGGTAATGTTATCCTGACCAGAATGATCGTTGTACTCAATAAACGATCCATTACCAATCGCTGGAATCTTGGCTAGAAAGCTGTCGGTGAACGTAGACTTATTTGCACCGACCGTCGTCTCGTCGGCGTAATTGAGACCTTCTACATCAACTAAGAAATAGTACTGCGAGTTTGTAGTCGTGTTCACAGCTGAATCGCTAGAGTAAGTGGATGTCGACATGTTTGGACCGTTCGCATACGAATGAGTCAGTGCGCCGCCGTTCACATTCGTAGTTTTAACAGTCAGAGGAAACTCGCCGCTCATGATGCGAATAGATAGGACGCTCGAGTACTGACGAGGCAGGTATACAACGAAATCTCCGTTCGTGTAGTACCGATTCGTATCACGATCAGCCGAATCAATTGTCAGCATCTTCTTTACGGTGCGCAAAGTCTTCGTGGGACGAGACGCCGATACAGTAAAGCCGTTGTAATCAAAAGCACGGTTGTAACCCGACATTTAGTTTAATGGCGGGAAGTTTTACACGTCTTATTGAACCAGCGTTTGCCTTTAGCGGTTTTCTTGGCTTTACGTGCCAAATCAGCATCGGCTGTATAATGGGTCTTTCCACACGTCAAAAAACTCGCAGCACGGGCATATCCCCACTGCTGCTGAGAAGCTCCTGGACGATGCCCAGTTCGCCAGGCTGCCATTCCACGGTTATACGACTGTTTCACTAACGAAAGAGGGACGCCAGTAGATTTAGAATACGCGTCTAATGAATGAGCTTTCGGGAACTTCTTCTTCCATTCTAAAACATATTTAGATCTCCGTGTCTTAGCTCCTTTGTCAGTTAAAAATGGCTTGTAAGCCTTTGGGTTTTTCCACGACATAGAACGGCGCCGTGTGGCAGTCGCTCTACGCTGTTTGTTTTGTTTGGCGGTTAAGCCTGTGTGATACCTCTTGGGCCAGTACATTATTACTTTATAGACGCAGGAATTGTCACTGACATCATCATATCTTCGAGTCCAGTATCTGCTTCCAGCGTCGTGCCCTGATAAATGGCTTCCACAGCCACACAGAGCCGCCATAAAGCGTTCAGGTCAAACGACCCTCCAATCTCCATCTCGTACTCAATCTGCACCGCGGCTCCTTCAGCCGCCAACTTCGCATCTTCAACTCCACTTATTTCTAGAGGGTTCACGATCAGCGAGAAGTCCGGGAAGTGTTTACGAACATCCCAGAAGAATGCCACGCACTTAGAATACCATTCGTCCGAGAATTCCGTCATCTCATCCTTATTCTCCAGATCCTCAATGATCTGGCGCAGGAACACGAGATTCTCGTTCTTCTGTTCCGTGGACATAGAGTCATTATCATCATCGACATCCATCTTACTTACTGATCTTCTTTACTCTAGAAAAAACGTTTCCGTTTTAAAGTTTTAGTATGTATACATTACTCAATGCGTACTAAGCCACCCTTCGAAATACTTGACTTGTTCCTTGATGGTACATATAGTTTCAATTAATTCTTCGACTTGATCTCGCAATGATTTCGTTACATCCGCTAATTCATCTGGTTCCATTGGATCTCCATTTGGACACACTATATCGCTATCCAGAATCAACCTAACATTCTTCAGATCTTCAAAATGTCGAGCCATAATTTCTTCAAGGCTTACTTTGGTCTTTACGTAAATTTCACGCATCTCTTCCATACTAATGAAAAACATTAATATTGAGTTTTTGCTTTTCGTTTTTGGTTATTAAACTTTGATCATGGAATGAACGCCCCAGATAGTTAACGCGGCAGCTAACTGAGCGATCGTGTGTTCCAGCGCCCGAGCGCCTCCTACTTTACCGGAAAGGTAAGCCCATGCAGTCACAGCAGGATTAAAATGGGCTCCCGATATATGTTTTCCAAGTCCAATCGCAATTGCAAACGCTGCAACTACAAATAACGGATTCGTAGTGAACGCAATAGACCCGATGAGTAAGCACGTGCCCAGATACTCGCTCATGCCATGAACATACATTTGTATTGTCTGTATAAGGATGAAATATCTTGTCGTAAAAGGATATTTAGGGTTCGGAGATCGGCTGGAAACTTTAAAAATGTGTGTTAATTACGCTCTACATAACAACCTGAAAATTTATGTCGATTGGAGAGATCCAATTTGGACTCATGGCGACGAATCTTTTTATACGTACTTCAATATCGTAAATATGCCAGTCTTGAATTCGTTAGATGATATTCCCGCAGATGCTACATACTATCCTTCTTACTGGACGCGTGAAAACATTAAGAATCCGTGTTCAGAAGAACTGCTTCGGAATAAAAAGGATATAGGGATTGATCTTGGAATATTAGGACCTTCTACTCCTACGAGCGCCGACGTTCTCGTACATTGCTCGATTTCATCACGAACTATCTACCAAGATTCTAGTTTTTTTGCCCGTGTATTTCGTGTTGTGAATCCGGATATATTATCAGGGATTCGGTCTAGGTTATCTAAAATGCCTTTATCTAACTGTATAGGAATCCACGCAAGAGGAACTGACCGTGCAAAACACGATATTCGTAAAGAACACAGCATACAGTTTATGGCAATGAACGCTATGCCATTCGCATCAAAGCCTATGATTGCAGTTGGAGATGATGCGTATTCTATAGAACTTTGGAAACGGTTCTATCCTCAAACATTTGTATTTACGGCCTTAGCTCAGTCAAACACTACTAACAAAGGTAACCATTTAGCATCCAAAGACGAACTCAAGAATTCAAAGTACGAGTTGACAGTAGAATTCCTGACTGATTTCTTTACATTAGCGTACTGTGAACGCGTACTCAGTACGTTCAAAGACAGCCGATTTGCCCAAGAAGCACGAAGATTACATCCTGTTGTAAAACAGATTTTAGATTCTTGAATAAAGGTATTATCAAGAAGATGCTGACTACAGCAGGATACCGTATCACTAAAAAGGATGTACCGAGCATACATCATATTAAAGGAGTTTTGAATGTTAAACCGTTCATTCCGTCAGTGTTTGTAAATCCCCAGTACGTCACAAGGTATCCTGTATTCACCGAAACTGCAGACTATCTTTACGTCCCAAAACATTACGGGATCGGTGAGTTTGGACCTATAGTTGAATCAAAACGCGACGTTCCTAAAACTGACTCTAAATTCTGGGAATTTGCCGGTACAATCCGCGAAAACCAAAAAGAAGTTGTGGATTCGTTCTTGTGCCCCGAACCTCGCGATGGAATTCTGTCATTACAAACTGGGGGAGGAAAAACAGTGTGTGCGTTGTACATTGCCTCGCAAATCCAGATGCCCACGATCGTACTCGTTCACAACACGTTCTTGCGTGACCAATGGATTGATCGGATCAAGAACTTCTTGCCGAAAGCGCGGGTAGGGTCTATTCAGGGTGAAGTAGTAGATATTGAAAATCGCGATATTGTAGTTTCAATGCTTCAGAGCGTTTCGATGAAAGAATACCCTGCGAACACATTCGACAGATTTGGGTTAGTCATTGTAGACGAGTGTCATCATATTGCGTCAGAAGCGTTCTCACAATCTCTGTCCAAACTTACGTCCAAACATATGCTGGGTCTATCGGCAACTCCTGAGCGCAAAGATAAGCTGATGTACGTCATGAACTGGTTTCTTGGGCCGATGCTTTATAGATCTAATACTGCAGATAAAGTTGACGAAAAAGTTAAGGTTGAAGTATATGACTTTGATCCTCAAGATGAAGAGTACAATTCAATCATCTACAACAACCAAGGCGTGATGTTCACTACCTTGATGGTGAATAAAGTTGTCGAATTCAAACCTCGAAATGATATGATCATCAACTTACTTGAAGATTTATCGGAAGAGAATCGGCAGATATTGGTGCTAACGGACCGAGTGGAACATACGAAAACACTGTTTGAAGGGTTGCCCGATAAAGTAAAAGAACACTCTTGTATCCTCGGCCGAAACGTTAAAGCAACTGAACGAACAGCATTCTGTGAGTCTAAAAAGATCCTGATTGCGACGTACGCAATGTGCAAAGAAGGATTCGATGTAGCTACGCTAAACACATTAGTCATGGCAACGCCTAGACCGGACGTGGACCAGATTGTGGGGAGGATCATGCGAACCGAAAAGACTAAGCGAACTGTACATCCTCTCATCGTGGATATCGTAGATCCTGCGTTTCGGAGGCAGTTTGGAGAACGGTTGCGTCTGTACAAGGAACGCAACTACATTGTGGAAAAAATGACTATTGAGTAGTAAGTAATGGGACGTACGCGCCGATCAAAGGCTTTACGTAAAAAAACAAAACGCGGCGGGAAATTCCTGGCTCAGGGAAGAACCGCTATAGTCATAGACCCTCCGATTCCGTGCAAGGATGGACGGGATATGTCCAAGTACGTTTCGCGGGTATCTAAGCTGGAGAAGTACGAAGATCTAGTTTCCAAAGATCATCCGCGTCTAATCAAGAAACTTAAAGAAATAGATCCTGAGCAGAAGTATTTTTATTACCCAGAGTACTGTACTCCAGGTAACTTAACCGATGAGAACAAGCTTGATGGAGTCACGTACAAGAACAAGAAGTATTCCGAAGTCTTACTGAAAGGTTCAGAAGAATGGAACCCTATTTCGAATAAAGAACGTTCATGGGTCGGGTTTCTGAAACGTAAGGCTCGTGGAAAGAAACTGCCGATGACAGCTAAGACCCAGGAACAAATTGATCACTTGGCTAAAGCCATCAAGTTGTTACATGATAACGGGATTGTACATGCAGATCTACACGGCAGAAACGTCATTATGGCAGACGACGGTTTGCCGCGAATCATTGATTTCGAGTATGCGGTTGTTGATGCGAAAGAAAAACAGCTTGAGATGGAGAAGACGTATATTGAAGACAGTTGGCCTTCATTAGACCCCACATGGCGCTTGAGCCGTTGATTCGATGTGTTTTTGGTGTTTCTTTGAAAGGGTATGTGTATGCAAACTCTGTTTGAACGGTGTCTTGTAGTTACACGGTTGACAGACGTATTCTGACAACTTTACTTTGAATATTCCTTTTTCGGCATCCTGGTGTGTTTTTGTTAGGAGGTGCCTTTCTAAATTATCTTTAATAATTGTTACGTAGTGACAAGTTTCACATGTGTATTCTTTTGGAGGTGGTTTTACAATCCCATTCAATAAATTTAAATGTTTTTTTGATAGATTATGTCTACGCAAAGCCTGATTATCCATAGTTGTGTATTTGCATAAATCACAACTAAGCATTGTATTACTATTTGTTTTATGTTTAGATGTGGTTAAATGTTTATCCAACTCATTCGCACTATACAATTGTATATTACACGATGAACAAAACCATCGTCTTATATATTCTAGGTGCTGTTTAGATAAGAAATGTTTTTCAACTTCTTCATCGGTATTACACCAAAAGTTACAGTATCCACATCCAAATTGACCTCGAATCATATATTTATTTTTAGAGGAGGAATTTTTCTGGGCTAAACTTCAATTTTTCGAAACAGTATACCTCTCTTCAAAGTTTCAAAAATGAAAATGAATGTTGAACAACGTTGTAGAAAGAATAATTGGAGTTTAGTATGTTTGTTTCTTCCACTAATAATAATAATTTTAATCAACATTTTCAAAATTGTAATCGCGAGAATAATCGTCAAAAGGTCGATCACGGACGTCACCATAGTCTCCGCGATCGGGCTCAATAGGTAGACCATTTTCGTTCAACTGTTCATCACTGTCCACATAATCGCGGTTCGTGAATCCTCCTTCTGGGATATTATCTGGGTTCTCAGTATCGTCCACATTGTCTTCCATATGAAGCTCCTTTGCAAATAACTTACGGTCTTCGTTCTTGATGACGTACTGCGAAATACCGATATCCATCAACATTTTAGTCACTTCGCGAGACCGGTCGTCCATTTCACGTAAACGCGCCTTCAGCGTTTCGCGTTCCTTAGACCGCAGGATATCTACTTCCTTTTCTGACGATTCTTTCGTCAGCAAAATCATGTTCATTCCAAGATCTCGAGTCATAGATGTACGTACCGCATCTAACATTCCGTCTTTTAGAGAATCCAGTAGTTCATATATACGTCCCTTAACAGCATCACGGAATAACGATTTGTTCTCGAACGAATTAATATTGTCCAAAAACTGGCGATACTCTATCACCTTTTTAGCGTCATACTTGAGTGGAGCTACAATATCTAGTAGACGTCCCAACAGAGTCGAAAGAGCTACACCGTCAGTATCGCTGTCCACGAACTTACGAATAAGTTCGAGTTTAGCAGTTTTAGCTAACCCGATCTTAACTCCCTTCTCAATATCCTTTTTGTCCGGAAACGTGTACTTGAGTGTAACCTTTTCAGATTCAATATACTCAGCATGACTCGATGGTTTTGTCTTCCAAAAATCCACGAATTTCTGGGACACTGAAGGGAGTAGTTTGGATACAATGACCGTATTGGGTTTAGGAAGCAAACATTCGCTGAACACTTCATCCCCCTGCTTTTCTCCTGGCTTGAACTCGCTCTTTGTCGGAACAATTATTGGAAGGACCACCTGATTTACTTCAACGGTTTCAATAACTGTAGATGCTCGTTCCTTTGCAGCTTCAAACTGTGGACGGAATTCGGTATATGCCTGTTTAATGAAACGAATGCATTCTTCACGCACCTTTTTACGGTTATTCGCGACTTCACGAAGAATAGTAGCTAATGGTTCCCTGAACGAAGCGGGGAATGCGTCTACCAGTTCTTTCAGTAACGTAAGAAGAACGTTGAGTGTAGGCGTATCGTTCTCGTCTAACGTATCACGAGGAAATCCTGATAATTTGACAACCTTATTTCCAAATGATCGTCGAGGAACAAGGAATGGATTATGTATTTGCAGTAACGCAACTGTTCCAGCAATACCTAACAGACCTTCAAACTTATGTCTAGCCGAACCCTGGAGTTTCTTCGCTGCTAACGAACCTTTGCGGATATTTCCCAAAATAGGTATCAGTTGATTTTCGCTAGGAATAACCTGAAGACTGTTCAGGATAAGGTACATCACCGACTCACCGCCATTATTTTCGTCGAACACGTTCTTCAACTGGTAAAGTGATGAAGCAATAGGTTTCGTAGAAACTGTAGTATCGCCTACAAGCACATCATGACTTACTACTAGATGACCATTATCATCGTAATCGTCCTGAGCAACGTAACTGTCGTTATTAATTTGCTCTCCACACGATTTGCATACACGGTACCCCTCTTCAAGCGTCGCCCATTTATTGTAAAACTCTGACTTATCAGCTTCCAGATCACCATCAAGTAAAGATAGAGTATGTTCACAAACTAAAAATATCCCATCGGCATCTAAAAATAAGTTATTGACGGGCGTAATTTGTTTGGTGAGTAAGCGGATATTGTACGACTTGTCGGGAGGAAGAAGAGTAATATCTTTCAAGATAATCAGGATATTCTCACGAAGCTCGGAACTGCCTTTAGGAGTATATTTTTCGTACTCAGTTTCCTTACGCAAATCTTTAGGAGGCTGGTAGAATTTGAATAAGGCAATGTACTCTTTCTGGATATTGGTTTGTGTGGTTTCCGTCCAAGCTTTCTTTTTCTGGTTTATGAACTCTTGGCGTTCCTGAGTTATAAACGCAGTAGGCGCACAAATACCGGGAGTAGTTTCAACCCAATTATCACCTTTCTTTTTGTACGTTGGTGACCGATAAACTCCTGAAGCCAAAAACTCTTCAAACGATTTAGTGGCCAGACATTCTTCAGGCGTGGATTTCGGGAGCTGGACTTCAGGGCGTTCGTTGACGACATCAGGAGCAATTAATCCAATATCACCGGCTTCAGAAAGAAGCATTTTGATGACAAGCAAACCGCCATCTTCCTGAGTCATAAGCCAAGCACGAGGATTCACGGACTTCTTCCATTTGGAGTCGTATACTTTCTGTAGACGGTCGGACGGAGCTACAACATCTTCAGGAGCGGGGAACGAAATGGATAAAACATTGGGCTGTGCGCTAATTGCGTCAACGGGAGGGAACCTATCCTTCCACGATTTCCAAGGAACTTCGGAGAGTTTCACATCGTATAGTTTAAGATACTTTTGACCTTCGGTGTACGGATCTTTTGTTACCGGAACTGCATGGGACAGAATGGCTTCAATGGTTGGAAACACATCCTGTAACGGCTCAGACGTTATAATCTTGTTCTCTTTCGCGGACGACAGGAAAGGATGGTCGGCTAATGGGTGAGGAATATCTAACTTACGATCTTCAATAAAAAATCCTATGCGCCGAATATCGTCGCCAGTATTGGCTTCTGGAACTTTCACGACTTCTACATTCCCGTCGTCACGCACAATACGTTTCAGTTTCACGTAATTCCCGAGTGCATGAACCATTTCTTTTCCTTCCTCGTTCACTAAGTCAGTGCTTTTGGTTATAGGAATTCCGTCTGTACCTTCAGAACGGTACGGGCGAGGAAGGGATTTTAAAAGAACGGGGTAAGAGTTCGGAGTGCGACGTGCAGCAGGTTCAGCTAATGGCAGTAGTTTGTCGTTATACGAAAACTTTTCGTAATCAAATCCTCCGTAAATAGATTTAAGCCAAGGAACATTGATTTTGCGGCGTTCGGTATCAATGCGGTAATCCGTATCTGTGATAACAATCAAATCTTCATACAATTCCTTTATCCGATCAACCTCTTTCTTGATCTTCCAATTCTCGGCCTTTGTGATATGCGCCTTCTTAGGAAGAGATTTCTGGAAGTAGTCTACTAACTGCTCATCTAAAGTGAAAAACCTGATGTCTTCAGGTCGTTGTACTTGTTCTTCGAAGTCAATTGTTTCAATAATTTCTAGATCTGAAGGTTCAAACACTAGACTTATCTCCATCGTTATTCTCTATGACGGAACAATATTCGTCGATAGTTTTCTTCGCAGTTTCTAGAACCTTTTCAGGAGTCTTCTTCGTATTGAACCTTAGAACCATTTCGGGTTTGAGAGGGTGAGGGATATCGTACGAGACAAACTGTACATCGTCCTGATAAATGACTTCCTGCATCAGAACACCTAGAGTATGACCTCCAATATCTAGTGAGATGCTGTACGTTCCTTCATCCTTCTCATGGCGAATGTTCTTGACAGCGGCAGATACGTACTCTTCTACCCGCTTCTTCAGGATCCGAACTGCAATATTGAGGATATCACGTGCCTTGAGGACACCAATACTCTTGATCTGAAGATCAAACCAATTCGGGCGGTTCTTTTCGTCGCGGGAATAGCAACGCTGAATAAGGAAGTTATCGAAGTACCGAGCGGCATCCTTATCATCCTTATGCTCATCGATGTACTTCTTGCGCTCTTCCTTCACCATATTGGGATCAATGTGCCATCCGGTCGTAGCCGTTTCGACCTGAGACACTCCGTCGGTTTCTACAGCAAGACGAGCAGTAATATGAACCTTTTCACCTGGACGGATCTTGAGGAATAAACAAGGAGCTCCGAACTCGGGATCCTTCATGAGAATTCCTTCACGCCCAGACTCGATTGTGAAATCTTCGGTCGTAACAATCTTAGCCTCTTTAGCTGAAGGAATACGAAGCTCGATCTTGGCATCCTTAATGACAGCTGACTCGTCCGGAGTCACATTGACTGGCAACATCTCTACCCGATGCCGCATCATTTCATGAGGCATCTGAGTCATATTCTCGAGAATTTGGACGTCGCGAATCACGACAGTTGGAATTCCGGATAGAATAATGCGACGAAGACCGTTGACAAAGCCTACGGGGAAATGAATGAGCTCGGCCACCAGGTCACGCCCATCATTCATCGTTTTCAAACTCTTGATCGACGCCATTTTAGCTTCTTCCATTTCGTTATTGTTCCATCCGTTTTTTTCCTGAAAACTTGTAATGTCGCAGCAGCCGTACTTATTTTACAGTGAGCGTGATCCGAACTCGAAGCAGGTTATCGAGACGATTAAGGGTTTGAATAAGGGAGGATTGTTCAAGTTTATTCAGATTGAAACTCTAGATCGCAAACAGATCCCGGCATTCTTAACCAAGGTCCCGACTCTGTACGTTCCTACTACAAAGGAAGTAGTAGTGGGTAAAGATATTTATGGATACATTGCCAAGCCCACCAATTCACGTAAAGAAGTACCGTCCAAGTCTGATGCTGGTGTATCAGCTCCTAACCAGTTCGGGGATTTGATGGCGTGGGGGTTCGAAGGTCAGGGAATGATCGGTGAGTCGTATTCTTTATGGGATACCCCCGGCCAGTTCGTAAACAAGGAAGGTACGAGTCGGTACACGTTCCTTGATGGATCATCCGGTGCTCCCACTCCGGGAGGACTACCTTCATCTGGCGGACCTACGTCAAAGAACACGCTGGATGACAAGACGAAATCGGCAACGAACGCTGATGTCGCGGCACGTATGGAGCAGATGAATAACCAGCGCAAGAGCGAGTTTGGAGGTATTACTCGTAAGTAATTTTCATGTTAGACTATGATAATAAAGTAATGTCAAAGAAGGTTCTAATTCAGGCGTTTTTTGATCAGTTTATTTCTTTTTCTAAGGAGCTGTGTGGGATGTACCCTGACGATGCTGACTTCTCTTTGTTTTCCAACACTCTTGGTCTTATGAAGATGACGAATCCTTCGCTGGTGATCAAGTATGTTTCCGACAATGTCCTTCAGTACGAAAGTAAGATCATGTCGAAAGACGAGACGTTCTTTATGCAGAACGAGTTTTCAGAATACCAATCGGATATTGATATGAATGTGTTTTCGAAGCTGAAGCAGTACATTGAAAATATGTCTGCAGCTTCAAAGGATCATGTGTGGACGTATATTCAGAACATTGTGCGTCTAGCTAAAGCTATCCAGTCGACGGGAAATTAGCTTGAGCAGTTTCCAATGAAGTGGTCGCAAACTCTTCGTACGATGTAACTGGAGCAACCGTATCAAACCCATACAGATCACGAGGCTTCAATGTTTTCAGTTCATTGATAGCATCTTCGGATTTATCGAAATTTCTAAACAAAATCTGATTCACTTCAGCTGGTGTCCAAACGTACTCCAACTCAGGTGTCGTCCAATCTTCAAGTTGAATATCGTAGAAGTTATTCACCATTTCCTGTAGGATCGCGCGATTGCATTTGCGGAACTGGACGATCATATCAATGCGTCCAGGACGAATTAGGGCCTTGTCAATACGCTCAGGGTAATTCGACGAGATCGCAATAATACGTCCAGATGATTCGAGAGTTCCGTCCAGTAAATTCAGGAGGAACGACAGATCGATCTGTTCCGGCTCGTCTTCAGCATGAGCAGCCGCCCAAGCTTCTTCTGGCGTCTTCTCCTTCTTAGGTTCAGGCTTCTTGAAGTTGCGGCTCAGAATAGCGTCTCCCATCGCATCAATGTCTTCAATGACATAGAGACGCTCGTGAATTGGGATCGTGTACTTCTCAGTCTTAGATCCGTCGTAGACATAGATATCGTCATTGTAAAATAGATGGGTGAGCTGAGCCTTAGTTTTGATTTGCGATAAATGGATATTGATGATATGACGACGAGCAGTGTTGGCAATAGCCTTTACGGAAGAAGTCTTCCCACACCCTGGATCACCATGGAACATAAACCCCAAAGTATACGGGATACCCTTCTTCTCATACCAATCTTTTCGGGTCAAAAAGAAGTCTACGTGCTTACACACCTTTGTCCGCTGTTCAAAGAATACGTTCTGGAATGTCCGTGTCGTATGAAACTTATGCTTGGAGTAAATCAGGTGAGTTGTAGGTAAACTATTCTGGGTCGTCTTCTTGTGCTTGGTAGCTGTCACCATATCAAAGTAATACAGCGATGTTCCTAACTTATTTGCCTGTTTACGTTCGTAATCGGCATTGCACCGTTCCACAAAGTCGCGCAAGTACTGCGACTCATGATCGTAACAAAAGATCCGGAACTTTACAGAATCAAGTTCTCCTTCGTTATGTTTTAGAGAACTGAGCTGGAAATAGATATCGCTCTCCACCATAATGGGTTCAAATTCGTTCGGAAGGTAATCGTGATGATTCATGAACAATAAATTCCGAATAGCCGGAATCGTACTGACATAATGAACGACTGAATCCATACGGCTCTGACTTCCTGATACCGTTTGGTTATTTCCCTGCTTTCCGGTCGTACGAAGAACGCGTTCGCACTCAATCGTAGCTCTTACTGGTTTATTTGATGGCGGTGGAGGAGTAGACGGTTCTAGACGTTTGCGACGGCAACAGAGTTCTTCAAAGTACGGAAACCACTTTGGATACGACGCCATAATCTTGTCATACACACTCAGACCAATGAAACTGTACAGAGGGTTCTTTCCCATACCCATACTCATCCCCATCGTCATCATCATCTGATTCCGCATCATGTCGGCCATTCCAGGTTGATGCTGTTGCATTTACGTCTTCAGAGTTCTCACGCTGAAAACGGAATTTATTTAGACACCGTTTATGAATTCAATCAATGGGGAATACAATGGACGTTCCTCAGGGTATGATTACTACCATTGTGACGGCTATTAAGCGTTCTAGACCCTTGGATTGGGTTGTAGATGAGCCTCCGCCGAAGAAGCTCTGTGTCTCGCCATTTGACGAGGACGGGGCTAAGGCAATCAAAATGCCTGAGAACCATCATATTGTACTATCAGTCAATTAGACTCGTTTCATACACATATCCAAAGTAGGTACATTCACATTCATAGGCTTAGAGCGTTTCAGGCGTAGTTGCTCTGACGCTTTTTCCACTACGTCCGAAGATAGGGATACATACTTCTTAATATCCCGAAGTGGTCCCTGGACATTCATGGACGGAAAGACTATACGAATAGGATGGATTTCTGCAAGAACGATGTAGTTGTCGCCAGTAATATAGTCACGATACTGCTCAATATCCAGTTGTCCACCAAACAGTCTAAGCAGACTGCGTGGCGGAGAAGGAGATAGAGGTCGGGTCTTGTACAGATCGGCGTACATATGATTCAGAAGTGCATGGCGATTCCATTTCGATGAGTCGGGGATTTTGTTGTCGGCATACAGATGTGCTAGAGCACACTCGGGTGAACAGAAATTGCCTTCGCACGAATAGATGTTGTTATAAACGTCATACGAGATAGGAAGAACGCACGATACCCAGTTAAACGTATGGCAGCACCAAAAACATGCAGTATGTGGAGAATACTGTTCTACACGAACCTTTGAAAGAACATCTTTTAGGAGATCGGTATTGAACCGCTCAGTGTTCTTCTCAACCGTGTTCAGAATATCCGAGTACGAAATTACATCCCCTGCCGGAATTATACTGTCATCTTCGTTCTCGGTAACCTTCAAGAAAAACACGACAGGAGACTCATCTATCTGCTGAGTTTTGGCCGGAGCCTTTGCTTTGCGTGGGGGCATTTAGAGTATTAAGACGCAAAACGTCAAAACCGAAATTGTTTTTAGAGTTTAAAGGGATGAGAATCGTATGTATGACGAACGATGCCCAACTTCCCATGATGAAAAATATGCTTAATTCTGCATTAAAGCATGGGTTCCCAATGCACTCTTTCCACTGCTTCATTCTGAGTTCAGATAAAGAAGCAGCAACTTATAATACCGATCACTTCAAAAGTATAACGATTCAGAAACTTGAAGTGATACGTATGAATATGGGTATGGACACGATTTTGTGGGTGGACAATGATATTGTGTTTTTCGAAAACTGTTTGAAAGATATTCTTTCTAAATCTGGGTCATTTGTGATGCAAGATGATGGATGGGGGCATTGTACAGGCTTCTTTCTAGCCCGGCCTGGATTTTTTGCAACCCAAGTTATAACAAATTCAGTTTCGTGGTTAAAACAGAGTTCCGGAACTCTGAACGATCAACACGCATTCAATGCTGTCCTAAAACAAAGTCCAGTAACGGTATTCAGTTTATCAAAAGAAGAATACCCGAACGGCGATATCTATTTTGAAAAGGGCATTCGGTCAAAAGCTAAAATGGTTCATTGCAATTACTTATCAACAACTGCCGAAAAGGTCGAACGGTTCAAACAACATACATTGTGGGACGAATCAGATACAGGATTCAATTTAGTAAATAAATACTTTATCTAAAACGAATTTACGGATACCGATGAAGAAGAGTAGTACACAAGATGGCGGATCTCTCAAAGCAGTACCGTAAGCACACACATCGCGAACATATTCTTTCGCTGCCCGATACTTACATCGGCAGCATTGAGAATTCCGATGAGGAACAGTATATCGTTGATGGAGAGAAGTTCAAGCTTGAGACGATTATGTTCAATCCCGGATTCTACAAGCTCTTTGACGAGCTTCTAGTCAATGCGCATGATCACGTAGTCCGTCTTAAGCAAAAGAATTCCGAGAATCCGGTCAAGACAATTGCAATTGATGTGACCAATACAACCGTAACTATCCGTAATGATGGTGAGTCAATTGATGTGGAGAAGCATCCCGAGTATGGGGTGTACATCCCCCAAATGATCTTTGGCGAACTGCTGACCTCAACGAACTACGACAAGTCTGAGAAGAAGCTGGTAGGTGGTAAAAATGGGTACGGCGTCAAGCTCGTAAACATCTTTGCCCAGAAGTTCGTTCTCACAATCGTAGATGGTGTGCGTGGACTGAAGTATGTACAGACATTCGAGGACAATATGACCAAAGTAGGTACGCCGTCTGTAAAGGCATGTAAGTCTAAGCCGTTCGTTGAGCTCGAGTGGACACCGGACTTCAAACGGTTTGGATGGACGTCACCGACAATCCCTGCAGGGATTCTCCAAGTGATTCAGCGTCGCGTCTTTGATCTTGCAATGACAGTCGGGAAGGAAGTTAAAGTCACATGGTGCGGCACACATATTCGGTTCCGCGACCTGACAAGCTATGCCTCCTGGTACTTGCCGGAAAACACACCCGTTGTTGCAGAGGTGCCCCAGATCGGGTGGCAGATTGCAGCCAGTGATTCGCCTACCGACAAGTTCTTCAGTGTGAGTTTTGTTAACGGTATTTGGACTCGTTCGGGAAAGCATGTGGATGAAATTACAAATCAGATTGTATCGTACTTTGTGAACCATTTGGAGACTAAGAAGAAAATAAAGGTACGTCCTGGACTCGTGCGTGATTCACTTGCAGTGTTCGTGAACTGTTCTGTAGAGAATCCGAACTTCAGTTCTCAAACTAAGGAAGTGATGACGTCTAAGGTTTCTTGTAAGCTATCTGAAGACTATCTCAAGAAGCTGGTTACCAAACTGAATATCGTGGAGACGGTGATGGCGCAACAGGCAGTCAAGGACACGAAGGATGCGGCGAAGACGGATGGTAAGAAGCAGTCGAAGATCACGGGTATCCCGAAGCTTGATGATGCAGTGTTTGCGGGTACGGCCAAGAGCCACGAGTGTACGCTGATTCTGACTGAGGGAGATTCAGCTAAGGCTATGGCTTTGTCGGGTCTGTCGCAGGACCAGCGCCGGTTCTTTGGAGTGTTTCCTCTCAAGGGTAAGTTGCTGAACGTCAAGGATACGAGTGCGAAGAAGGTCGAGATGACGGAGGAGATCGCCAACTTGAAGAAGATTGTGGGGTTGGAGTCGGGGCGGAAGTATAATGATCTAAAGAGTCTGCGGTACGGCAAGATCATGATTATGACCGATCAGGATTATGATGGATCGCATATCCGCGGTCTCCTAATCAATATGTTCCATGAACTGTGGCATGAACTTATTAAGATCCCAGGATTCATTACGTACATGGCTACGCCGATCGTGAAGGCAAATAAGGGTAATCAGAACAAGACGTTCTATACGCAGTATGCGTACGAAGAGTGGCGGAAGACGGATGCGTCTCATGGCTGGAAGGTGAAGTACTACAAGGGATTGGGTACGTCTACGCGAGACGAAGCCAAGGAGTATTTCAAGGTTCCTAACATTATTCCGTACGAGTATGACGTGAATAGCGATCAGCGTATTGATCTGGCGTTCAATAAGGCTAAGGCTGATGATCGCAAGGATTGGTTGAAGACGTACGATCGGGCGGATATCATTCCAAATACTAAGACTCTGAAGTACGAGGATTTCGTGGACAAGGATCTAATTCATTTCTCGAACTACAATTTGGAGCGGAGTATTCCTAACGTAATGGACGGTCTGAAAACGTCGCAGCGCAAGATTCTGTACTCGGCATTCAAGCGGAATCTGAAGGCGGAGATTCGTGTTGCCCAGTTTGCTGGGTATGTCTCTGAGCACTCAGGATACCATCACGGCGAGGCGTCGCTGAATGATGCGATTGTAGGTATGGCGCAGGACTTTGTAGGGTCCAATAATGTACCGTGGTTTGTTCCGCAGGGACAGTTTGGGACGCGGCTTCAGGGCGGTAAGGATTCAGCATCGCCCCGTTACATTCACACATATCTCCAGCCGTATGTTCAGAATCTAGTACCGAGTACGGACTTCCCGTGCCTCAATTATCGCGACGATGATGGGATGCCGGTTGAGCCGGATTGGTATGCCCCGATTCTCCCGATGTTGTTGGTAAATGGATCACGAGGAATCGGAACGGGATACTCTACGTTCATCCCGCAGTTCAATCCTGCAGAACTTAAGGCTGCAATCATTCAGTGGCTGAAGACCGGTACCGGACTTGATCGAGAGTTCACGCCGTACTACTCCAAGTTCAAGGGAACGATCCGGAAGATCAGCGACCAAGATTACGAAGTGCGTGGACTGTTTAAGATGGAAGGCGATACGCTTGTAATTACTGAACTACCAATTGAGACGTGGACGATGGATTTCCGCGAGAAGCTTGAGAAGATGTTGACGGATGGCGTGATTCGTGATTTCTCGGATACGTCTACGGACACGGACGTACTCGTAAAAGTCAAGCTGGGACCGGCAGGTATTGCGCCGCTGGAGAAGTTGTTGGTTGAAAAGATCAAGTTGACGAACATGCATTCCTTCAATTCGAAGTGTGTGATTCATAAGTACGAATCGGTAGGCGAGATCCTGCGCGAGTTCTGTGGTGTCCGACTGGCGCTGTACCGTGATCGTCTGGCCTATATGCTGAACGAGCTGAAGGAGAAGTTGCCGTATCATGAGAATGTAGTGCGATTTATCAGGCAGCAGTGCGAGGAGAAGCCGCGACCGGAGTTGCGCAAGAAGACGGGCGAAGAGTGTGACCGTCTGCTGTCGCTAGATAAGTTTGCAAAGATCAAGGACAGTTACGATTATCTATTGAATTTGCCGATCGCTTAACTGACGCTGAAACATGCGCTGAAGCACGAGAAGGATCTAGAAGATCTGAAGACTCAAATTGCGGATCTAGAGAAGAAGAATGGTGCGATGGTCTGGCACGACGAGCTAGAGAAGCTGAAGGTTTAAAAACCACCGAACCCAATAATTTCAATTGTCATTGAGCCGGAATATCTTACAGAAATACCACCAGCTGTTACGTTAAGAAAAAGCGTAACACCAGGAGTTACTCCAAATATTCTTTCAACTGACGCTGATCCAAAGCTAGTTACTGTACCGCCACCCGCTATAATTGTTTTACTATAGCTTTGTATATAAGGGTTATTGCTACCAAACACAAAATTAAGTGTAATATAACTCGCACTACCATTATCGGTTTGACAAGTAATATCGGTACGCATTTTTACTACGTAATTCCCATCTGATGTCCATACGCTGTTTCCAGCTATTGTACCTGGAAACCCAGAAGTGTTGGTATAAAAATCCCACACAACCGCAGTGGTTCCTTGAGATGGTGATAAAGTTTTTCCATTTGTGAAAAAATTCACTGCTGGAATATTGTAACGTGAAGCTGTAGTAGAAGTGTCGGCATAGGAAGCATTCGTAGCATTCGTAGCATTCGTAGCAGAATCCGCAAATGCCGCTGCGGGAACTTTGGTGGTTGTTACAATTTGGTTGCTTCCATCAAGTGCAAGAGCCGTAATTGGTGTGACGGCGTCATTGTTTGCACTAATAGGATTCACGAAGAATCCGGACGTATACGCCTGAAACTGAGCTCCAGTTGCATTCAAGATAATTGATCCAGGCGCCTGGTCTCCTCCAGTACCATATCCGGCACTATTTCCAATAGCAATAGAGTTCGCGCCCTGCCCTTGTCCCGACCCTGTACCTGTACCTATTCCAGCGTACGTACCAATAGCAACAGCGTTAGAATTTTGTCCGTTCTGACCAGCCTGAACACCTATAGCTACACAATTTGCATTCTGTGAAGCATTTCCCGCGTAATAACCAATGGCTACAGCCCCACCACTTTGACTTGTGCTACCCGATTGTTGACCAATAGCTACCGTTGAAGGACCCTGTGAACTGTTACCTGCGTTTGTACCGATAGCTACTGCCGATGCGCCTTGTGTAGTCTGACCAGCACCTGATCCTATACTTACAGACGAATCTCCTACAACCCAAGCGCTTCCATTCCAATAGATATAATCGCCATAATTTGATCCGTTTGAAAGGAAAGTTCCACCAATTGCACTTGATAACACGATTTCATTACTTGTAGTATCATATCCCAAAGCTTGAGTTATTGCGTTGTTTGAACGTACATTGGACACATAAAAGGAATTGCCGTACTGAGCATTCAGTGCGGCTCCACTAGCGTTCAGTACAATAGCGTTAGATACAGAATTATCAGACGCAGCAGATCCCATGACAATGCTATTCGTCCCCTGCGCTATACTATTTGCACCGATCGCGATTGAATTACTTCCCTGAGTACTGTAACCGGCCTTATATCCAATCGCAACAGCGTTAGACGCCTGAGTATTGTACCCAGCCTGACATCCAATAGCAATAGCTAATCCTTGCTGTGTGTTACGACCGGCTTGGTACCCAATTGCAATATCCTGGTTCTGTTGAACACTATATCCAGCTTCTTGACCAATTGCAATTGCCTGAGAACTTTGATAATCGTGTCCAGCATTCATTCCAATAGCTATTGCTGCACCAGAACCTGTTATACCCCCCTGATTTGTGATTCCAGCCTGGTATCCAATAGCTATTGAATTGGTAAGTTGATTAATCTGACCAGCATTACGTCCAACAGCAACCCCGCCAAGAGATTGACCCGTAAGTCCCGCTCCAATTCCTATAGCAATAGGATCAATTTGGAAATTCGGGGAAAATCCGGGAGGACCAGTTGCTCCAGTTGCGCCACGCTGACCTGTAACACCCAATCCAGTAGCCCCTGTGTCTCCGCGAGTTCCCGTAGCTCCAGTTGGTCCCACAGGACCACTTGGTCCGCCTGGACCCGCTACTCCGGGTGCGGCGCAAACAGTACGGCTTTGTGCCAAGTACTGGCTTACCGACAAGAACGGCATTTATTTATGTTAAACTCATATTTTCATATTCCCATGTTATCAGTAAGAATGGAGCAGCAGCAACAGACGTATCGAGAAATGTTGGCAGAAATTTATGAAGAAAATGCGGCGAATCAGTACGTCGTAGATAGGTTTTACGAAGAAGAAGAATTAGATGGGTTTGATGAAGATAAGTATTCTGAACTTGCGATCGAAGATAGGGAAGAATTCAATAAGTTTCAAGGTGACCGAAATAAACCCGATAATGTCGTAAAGCCTCCACCATCATCGAATGAACAAGGTAAGGCTTCGTACGGGTACAATAAAGATATTCGTACTACAGTTGTCAATATCGACGGTCGTTTCCGTGAAACATCTATTCCAAATGCCCAACGAGATACTAGATCGGCATGTGCAGCCGAAGCAGCCATCGTATCTGCTTTTGGGGCGTCATCAGGAACTGAGTTTGCTATTATGTTGGGAAGGCAGTACAAGAACGTCACATCCGTAAAAGTGACATCTCTCGAACTCGAGAACAGTTTTTATACATTTACTGCTTTAGATCCGGTAAGTGGAGTTGGGAGAGATAATACGTCATTTAAAATTACACTAGATGCTGATATTGGATCTACGGGAGCAACAGGGGCTACAGTAATGATCCCCGATGGGAATTACGATGTACCTCTTCTTACTTCAACAATTATTTCAAATACATTGGATGCTGTAAACACAACGTATGGTCTTATCGGAACTACGGGATATACAGGAAACACGGGATACTTTTATTTCGGTATTAATCAAGATCCTCGTACATTTAAGCTCACGTTCACTTCAAATCACGAATTCAATATTGATTTCCCAGCGACAATCGATAATTTCACGAAGAACGGGTTAGGGTACAATTTGGGATTTTACAATACGAATGACAATATATCCACATATACTGCTCCCTACACATTAAACGCCGATACAAGACCTGACGTCAAACAAGATTATTACATTTATCTTACAATTAACGATTGGTACCAAGTTCAGCACCAGTATCCTGATCAAACTAAGTTGTCGGCGTTTCTTAAAGTTCCAATAACTGTTCCAAAATTTGAAGTTCAGTACGATAATATTCAATTAGATACCGATACTAAAGAATACTTTTTCCCTCAGCCTTCCAATATCCAAAAACTGCAAATAAGTATTGTGGATGCGTATGGTACAGTGCTGGACATGCACGGTGGATCGTTCTCAATGAGTTTGGCCATTAGCGAGATCCTTCAGTCAAATATCTATGAAAAATTGTTGCAGATCTAATAATGGAAAAGTCGGTTTTAGAACAGATCCAGGACCCGTATGTCCCAAACCGCTACAATATGACGTCCACGTCGCAGCAGTATCCTGCTCCTCAGCATGGTGGTCGTGTACCGAACATCAATGATCCCAGTATTCGGGATTTTGCCGCGATGCCGTACAAGTTGTACTCCGACGGTCCCGCATTATTTGATCAGAGCAATCGGTTTGACATGGTCGGACACATTCATCAGGAGACGCCGCTGAATACTATATTTTTCAGCGATGCGAATATCGATAAGATCCAGAGCGATATCCAGGCTCAGGTTCTTTTACTCAGCGGAGGAAAGTACCATATTGATCGCCAGAACGACGACGACGTCAAGATCATTATGCGCAGCTACTACCTCATGTTCTCCGAGAACAATCCCAAGAATGTAGCCGCCGAACTTGCTGATCTGAATTCTCGCGTCGTAGGATACGCTTCGGCTAAGGTGTACTCTGAAGTAGACTTCCACATGTTCTACCGGTCTGATATTGAAGATTTCGCACCAGCTATTGCTAACCCCATGAACCCTCACGTGTATGGTACGCGTACGGGTGAGCTAAAGAGCTTCTTTTAATTATCTAATGGACGTGTGCCAGTTTCACACTCGCACGTACGGAAAACTGAATCAAACGTTATTTGTGTTTGAGCCCACTTGGGACTCATTCCGACCTATTACGAAAGTAGGCTGGGATGGTAAGAAGTTTTCGACCGATGAACCTTTCAAATCTAATATTTTTTCGCCATATTACGGGTTTGAAAGTCCTGATCAGAAAGAGATGTGTCGTAAGCTGACTGAAGAGACCGAGCTTCGCGGAAGAGAGATCACTGATCCTATCGAGTTCTGGAAATGGGCGGGATTAACCGATGCTGTATGGTTCCGTGATCGTCCGTGTGTATTCTTAACCGACTGTTCCCCAAAGAACTGGCACGAGTACTTGAAGTATACCGGATCTCGGTCGAAAACTTTGAGGCGTCGAATTCCTTCCGGACGCGTCACAAGGCGTTTAATCAGGAAGTAAGTACTTTACAAAATGAAGGTGAATCTCATTTCAAACTTCAAGCCCCGTACCGGTCTGATGCACGACGTCAATATTTTGAGAGGCGTATGGTCGTCAGTTTACGAAGATACCAAGTTCTTTCGTATTCATCATATGCTTCCCGAATGCCCAGATGCTGATGTGAACATTTTCATGGAAGTCATTTCTCCGCTTCTGTTTCCGTATGCTGGGCGTAACATTTGGATCCCGAATCCTGAGTGGACGTACAAGTCTTGGATTCCGTACATTTCCCAAGTTGACGAGATTTGGGCAAAGACGCACGAGTGTTACGATCTGTTCAAGCAGTATACCCCTAACGTCCGGTACATTGGATGGACGTCTATGGATAAGCACTGGATTCCGGAGACGGATAAGAAGAATTATTACAAGGCGATTGTTCCGGTAGGTAAAAACATTTACCGCCACCCAAAGCCGATTCTACAGGCATACCAGCGTCTTCTTTCCAGACCTGAGCTTTACCGAAAGCTTCCTACCCTCCACATTCCTCACTCTGAAGATGCTGTGACTATCGTAGTTCCGGAAGATATTGCTTCAAAGGTTGTTCTGTACAAGAAACCTCTGACTGAGAACGAGTATAACGAGTTGTTTCTCGAATGTGGTCTGTGTATTTGTATGTCAGTATCTGAAGGGTTTAGCCATGCAGTAAATGAAGCTCTTTCAGCCGGATGTAATGTTCTAGTATCGCCCATTCGTCCTTTTATGGACGATGTCGTTGGACCGTTTCAGTCTGGCGTCTTCTATTCCCGCGAATCTACTCGTCTCCAGCAGCCCGACTGTCTTGGCGTATTTGTAGATTCAGACGTCAGTTCAATTATGGAAGCTTTAGAACTGTACTGTGATACCGATTTCAAGTACAAGCGTATTGGGTCGCAGATTTGCCGGGAACTGTACGGCGCTCACCATCAGTCGTTTATTGACCGAATGAAGCTCATGCTTCCTACTCTAGATATCAAACCGTATTCTCTCAAGGATACTCTTCCCAAGGAGGATGCTCTGCCCGATGTGAGTATCGTGATGATCACTAAGGACCGACGTGTATTTATGCCGGTAGCTAAGTATTCTTACATGATCCAGGCGTATCCCGAAAGCAAACTTGAGCTGGTGATTATTGATGATGGAGACGATCCAATTGAAGATACTCTGTTTGGTGTTCCGAATGTGAAGTACGTCCGATGCGAAAAGATGACAGTGGCTCAGAAGCGTAATTTGGGCGTTAAGGAGGCGATGTACGATATTGTGGCGTTTATGGACGATGACGATGTGTACCCCAACAACTCTATTCTTCATCGTGTAGCTATGCTCATGAAAGAGCCGAAGAAGGAGTGTGCGTTCTGTACGACTATTCCGTGCTACGATATTGTCAATTATTCTTCGTTCATGAACGTTCCGCCAACAACGTTAGAACAGTCGAAGCGAGTATCTGAAGCGACACTGACATTCACGAAAAAGTTCTGGGAAGAGCGTGGGTTCCAGGAAGATGTTCAGGTAGGAGAGGGAGACTCATTCATTCACGGTCGTGAGCAAATGTGTCGTGAGTTATCACCTCAGGACGTTATTGTGAGTTTAGTTCATCCAATGAACACTTCATCGCGTCGTACTCCTGCGATGAAAGAACCCAATGGTAACCATTATGGGTTCAATGAAAAACTGTTTGCGATGGTCTCTCAGATCGGCGAACATCTAAAGGAGAAGGCTACGCCTAAGCTAGATGCTTAGAACAGGCCGAACACCTTGCGGGAGCGGCGGCTCTTGCGACGTCCAGCCGTCTTGCGGCGGC
>Ga0208614_1000091_pt1 | contig 32608 bp, 55 predicted proteins | sample CryBogCBE23Jun09_FD_184554 | JGI IMG/M metagenome (GOLD analysis project Ga0208614, IMG submission 184554) | Freshwater microbial communities from Crystal Bog, Wisconsin, USA - CBE23Jun09 (SPAdes) | ecosystem: Environmental > Aquatic > Freshwater > Lake | place: Crystal Bog, Wisconsin, USA...
TTAAATGCTTGTTGATAGTGCCCAGTAATTGCCAATGCAAAACGATGCGAATCTTGAATTTTTTGACTTACGTTTGTATCTTCCAACGAGTTAATCAATGTTCGCTCACAGAAAAAGTAATCTGGGGTTTCGTCTTTAGTCATGTGTTTTTGCTCCTTAATACGGCTTCGATGGCTCGGGCATATTTATTCGCCCGCCCTCGCAAATTTCGGTCTATGTGGTTTGTGCAAAGATAAATCTCCTCATCCGTAAGCCCAACCCATGGCTGATGTGCTGCGGGTGGGTTGGCGGCAACATCGGCAATCTTGATTGCACCTTCTTCCGGGTAATCCGCCGAAGCTATGTAAAGGCCATACCCAGAGTGCCCACCCCAAACAACCAGACGGATTGGGGTTAAGTCACCATCTGACTGAACAACCATGTCGCGCAGGTAAGCCAGCGCATCATCGTCATCAATCGTGATGTTTAGTTCCACAGGCTCATCCTTCGCTTCTAGTGCGGCTTTAATGGCGGTGATTGCTTCATCGCATATACGCAAGCCTTTGCGCTCTGCTTCTGCATACATTTGCATAGCTTCCAGCGCCTCCAGCGCCATGCGTAAAGTTTCGTCTTTAGTCATGCTTAGCCTCTCTTAATGCTTTAAGTTCATTTCTCAGGCGTGTGTAGCCTGCGTAGTGCAGGGCCATCTCGTAAGAGCCATCCTGTGCGCTCTGCCAATGCGCTTGTGCCTCTTTAATCTTTTCCATCTCAGCGAGTATTTGTTCTTCAGTCATTCGTCCCTCCATTTCCATCCCAACAGTTCTTCTGTGTTTTTGATCTGTTGTTCAGTCGGTTTGTGATACATAGCAAACATCATTAACTGTGGTGCGCCTTCATACAAAACCCAATATCCCACGGGTTTAGGTGGCAGGGCAAATGTGTATTCTTTAGTCATGCTTCACCTCTCGCCCCAATTGCTCTGACAATGTCCGGCAAATACGGGTTTTCCATTTCCGCGAACAAGTCAACAATCCTATCTTCCACTGTTCCACGCTCATGCTGTGCTACCAGTTTGGCAAAGCGTTTAAGTGCTTTTGGATGCGTTGCTAAACAACTTGGTAAGTTTGCCTCTCTAGCCATCTCAATGATTTGTTCGTCAGTCATGGTTCAATTCCAAAATGTTTCAACAAAAATTCTAAATTAGGATGTCCTCTATGAAAGGCAGTATCAATACATTCCCTAACAATCAACTCGGCAAACTTTACGGGGTCTAATTCGCCAGCAACATAGTCACCATTGCTTTCAATAACCAAGGCTTGGTCATATAATTTTGCAATTTGTTCGTCAGTCATGCTTTACCTCCTTCGGGAGTCCGTTGGCCTCTTGCTCGGATTGCGTTCGCAATGCTCCATGCCGCACCGTTTTGTGGCGGGTTTGATGTAAGCATGGTGTAGTCATACAGTCGTTTATCTGCTTCTTTTGCACACGCCTCACGCTCATGCTGTGCTACCAGTTTGGCAAATTCATACAAAGGAGCCATGTTTGTTGCTGGGTTATCCCAACCGCATTTTTTTGCCCATTCAATAATTAGATCGTTAGTCATACAAGTGCTACCGCCAAAAACCAAGCCAACAGACAAGCAATGACAACAGCCAATGCGTAATCCAAGAATGTTTCAAAATGGGAGTTCATTGCTGTTCCTTTCGTTGAACTGGGGTTGCGAGGAGCCATTTGTCACCAAGGTATCGAACAGAAGCGACCCAAGACCGAATGTTGTGTCGGACAATATGACGCTCGATATACGGTCTATCAAAGTGTCCTCGAACCCTTTTGAGTAAAGTAGTTGGCATAGTTGGTCTAGCTCCATTTGCTTAGTTGATATGTCTTGCATTGCTGCTCCTTAAGACCGCTTGATTGCGGCTTGGGATTGATTGTAGTTGAGTTTGCTAGACCAAATACTAAGTATTTACCCTTAATTTGTAAAGTTTCCTGTGCTATACAATCGGCGCATGACTAAAGAAGAAGCTATCAAACTAGCGGGAAGCCAGGCGGCTTTGGCACGACTGTTGGGCGTGACCAGAGGGGCGGTGTTTCTTTGGAAGAACATCCCCCCTCTCCGCATCTATCAACTCAAAGAAATGAAGCCAGAATGGTTCAAAACGCTTTCACAATGAAGCCTAGTGGCTCTATCGGCAGAGACTTAGAAAAACTAGCACAACAAAGAAAAATAATTATCAAAGGCAAGCAAAAAGCTGGCATGACCAAAGAAGAAGCGATCACCAGCTTCAACAAATCACACATTTATCTAGGTAATTCCCCTGAGAAGCCAGGCCTGGCTAAGGCAAGAATCTAGATTACAATAGTTTGAAACACGGCTAGGTCTGAAGTCATGAGCAGATCGAAAAGAGAACTCCCCTCCTGCCGCAGTTTCTTTTCTGGGAGATTTGCGGAGATGCTTAATTGCACTATTACCAGTTTAATATTGGTGACTACGTTAGTCACACTCGACATTTGTCGCCCATCGAGGACATTGCATACAGGCGTTTATTGGATGCCTACTATCTAAGTGAACGCCCGTTGAACAGCGGTATAACGATCGTTGCACGTCAGATAGGTATGCGAGAGTTTGAGCAAGAAGTTCAGTTGGTTCTTGAGGAGTTTTTTTTGCTATCTGATGATGGCTGGACAAACCAAAGAGCAGACAAAGAAATTGCCCATTTCCATTCAAAAATAGAGCAAGCGTCAAGGGCTGGCAAAGCGTCCGCAGAGCGAAGGCTTAACGCCCGTTCAACGGACGTTCAACCAACCAATAACCATAAACCAATAACCAATAACCAAGAACCAATATATATAGAACCTACGGTTCTTGTCCCCTCGCCTAAAGTCGAGCGCACGCCATCAGCGCCAATTTCTGAAATTGTGGAGATGTTTAATACCAAGCTGCCACAGCTACCCAGGTGCGAAGTTCTAAACGATTCACGCAAGAAGGCAATCTCGGCTAGGTGGCGTGATGTTGTTGCCGAGCAGAAGTTCACCAAGGAGCAGGGGCTTGAATGGTTTAGCAATTTTTTCGAGCATATCGGCACATCAAAGTTTCTGACAGGAAAAGTCAAACCTTGGAGAGCGGATGTTGACTTTATTTTTAAACCAACCAGCTTTGCCCGCATTGTCGAGGGCGCTTACCATAAGGATTGACCATGTACGAACTCAAGAAATCATCAACAATTGCTGAAGAAGAAAATTCACATATGTGCCAAGCCAATGGTTGCCCTAACCGTTGGACTGTTGATAAAGGCCAAAGATTGTGTTCAGCTCATGCTTGGGCAGACCCTCGTGATTGGGACAAGATAAGCGGAATTGAATGGACTGCTTATCGCAATCGTGGTGACCGCAACAACTATCAAGCCATGTCTGTCAACATCAAAGTGCCAGCTCGTAAAGTTTCTATGTCTGAAAAGCGTCAAATCATCAACAATTTGCGTAATCTGATGCGGGAGAAGCGCCATGCGTGACCATTACAACTTTGAAGAACTTGAAGCGGCTCGAATCCTTGACCTGGTACGCATGGGTGATGATTCTGTGCCTTGGACAACAATAACTTGGGCCTTATGGGTGCTTGGCGATGCAGTCGGAATTTAAAAGCGTTATGGAATTCATGCGGGAATCAGAAGCCCGAGAATGGATTGACCGCTATCGCAAGAAAGCGAAAGATCACGGCTATGGCGAAGCTAACGCTTGGTGGGCTGACATGATCGAAAAGATAGAAAAAACTCGTGGCAAGAAAGAAGCTGATGATTTACGCCAGCGCATGAACAGAATTAGGACTAAACCATGAGACGAGCCGCACGAATAGACGCTAACCAAAACAGGATAGTGGATGCCTTGCGTTATGCGGGTGCAACTGTCCAATCTTTAGCAGGGCTTGGAAATGGCGTCCCAGACCTCTTAATTGGGTATAAGGGAGTGACAGTATTGATGGAACTAAAAGACGGCTCTAAACCCCCTTCTGAGCGTTCCTTGACCCCTTTACAACTTGAATGGCATAGCAAGTGGAACGGCGGAACTTTGTGTGTGGTTACTGACGTTGAGTCAGCTTTACGAGTATTGAAGGTGATTGGATGAGTGAAGCACCGCACCGAGCAGTTGAATTTATCCTAAAAACTGCCCCATTGTTTGCAAAGGCAAAGTCTGAAAGGGTGCATCTTGAAGAATTTAGAAAGAGCAAAAAAGCATTGTTGATGCAGCAAGCCAGCTTGAAAGGTGTTCAAACTACCGCAGCGCAAGAGCGTGAAGCCTATGCGGATGAGGAATACCAGGCGCTACTTAAAGGGCTGGCTACTGCTGTTGAGCAAGAAGAAACCCTCAAGTGGCAATTAACCGCTGCACAGCTAAAAATTGAAGTTTGGCGAAGTGAAAATGCAAACAATCGGTTTGTAGATAGGGTTAATACTTAGATAAATGTTGATAAAACTCAACTACAATACTCCCATGCCCCGAATTTCTTGGGGTCTTTTTAGGAGCTAGTATGAGCATTACAGTAGAGCGGCAATCAACAGTCATCAAGGTTGACCAAGGTGGCAAGCTGATGATTGATAAGTTTGACGATGGGGCGCACCTATCTATCTTTTTCACAGGCGGCTATTCTTCAGTTGCATTGACCCGTGAAGAAACCGAGGCTTTGATTCAAGCCCTTCAATTGGCATTGGAGGCAGCATGAAAAATATCGCTACCGCCCTGGTCAAAGCGCAAAAAGCATTTGGCCCTGCCTTAAAAACATCCACTAACCCACATTTCCGCAGCCGTTACGCTGATTTATCCGCTTGTGTTGAGGCAGTCATTGATTCACTCAATAACAACGGGATTGCCCTTATCCAACGCAACTATGAGGACAACACGGGTGTTACTGTGGAAACCTTGTTTGTGCATGAATCCGGCGAAATCTTGGAGTGTGGCAAGCTCCACGTCCCTGCCAGCAAGCAAGACCCACAGGGTTACGGCTCGGCTTTGACCTATGCTCGGCGCTATTCATTGATGGCAGCTTGCGGTATAGCCCCAGAGGATGATGACGGTAACGCTGCAAGTCGCAAAGCCCCTGCTTATGACGCTGGTCGCCTGGCTGATTGGTTGGCAGAGATTAGCCAAGCCCCTAATGCTGATTCTTTGAAAGCGGTTTACACCGAGGCTTTTAAGGATACCCAATCAGACGCAGAAGCACAAAAGAAAATTATTGCAGCCAAAAACGCAAGAAAGGCGGCACTCTAAATGGAACAAAGAACAGATGATTGGTTTGCCGCAAGAATTGGAAAAGTCACAGCCAGCCGAGTTGCCGATGTGGTTGCAAAGACAAAATCGGGCTACTCAGCGAGTCGTGATAACTACATGGCGCAATTGGTCTGCGAACGGCTTACTGGCAAGCCAGCAGAGTCATTCAGCAACGCAGCTATGCAATGGGGTACAGAAACAGAACCACTAGCAAGGGCAGCGTATGAAGCAAAAATTGACGTTTTGGTTGATGAAGTTGGGTTCATCGATCACCCAAGTATTGTCAATAGCGGCGCTTCTCCTGATGGACTTGTGGGTGCTGACGGACTTATTGAAATAAAGTGTCCCAACACAGCAACGCACATTGATACGTTACTCAGCCAAACAGTACCTAAAAAGTATGCAGATCAAATTTTCTGGCAGATGGCTTGCACTAATCGTGATTGGTGTGACTTTGTATCTTACGACCCACGCCTCCCTCCAGACCTTCAAATTTTTGTTATGCGTATTTATCGAAGTAATGAATACATTAAGATTTTAGAAACCGAAGTAATCAATTTTTTAGAAGAAACGGCTCACAAAGTAGCCCAATTACTTAACTTGAAAGCATGAAATGAGCAGAACCATTAAAGAAATTACCATTGTTAGCGGCAAATACACCAACAAAGATGGTCAAGAAAAGTCACGCTATCAGCGCATCGGCTCTATGATTGAAACCAAAAATGGCCCAATGCTCAAAATTGACAGCATCCCAGTATTGGAAGGCGGCTGGTCTGGTTGGGCTTACTTGAACGACCCTAAACCCCAAGAAGGCTATGCTAAAAAGCCAAGCCACAATGATTCGTTTGATAGTGACGTACCCTTTTAAGGAGCAGCCATGTTGCCATTGTTAATTTGGGCTATTGAAGAAGTTGTAGAGGATGTTGCCGAGCATGAGATTAAATCTTTAGCTGGCGACTTAAAAGACAAGATTCTGAAATCAGCAGGCTTAGATCAAGCTGAAGTGTTGGCAGATGAAGAAGCTCAAAAACTGATGCAATCTTTCAACATCTCAGACATTAGTCAAATCCGAGCGATTGAAGCAAACATTATTGCCAAGATAAACGATAACCTAAGCAAATAAAAAAAAGGGAACTGTTACGTTCCCTAAAGTCGCTCAAATTAGCAACTGCGATATAGAATTCTACTGCCAATAGGTTAAGCAGACAATCCAGGATGGTGGACTTAGGGAGTTTTTCTGCTTTCTGCCCTAACTTGTTGAACGCCCAAATGGACTATTGGCAATGACTTGGTTAAAATTCAGATGCTGGCATTGCTATGAGCGTTTAAGGGGTTTGCTCGATTTCCTCTTGGGGTCGTTTTTTTCAATGCCAGCACCTTGACTAAATTCCCCATTTTGTGATAATTGAGCCTGTTAGCTAACATTTATCTTAGGAGCATCCAATGCGTGAACTTCCAATCGAATCGAAAAAAGAACGTGAAATGAAGGGCAAATCTGGCCTGAAAGATCAAGGCCATTTGCAAAATGCCGCTGATTACGTTCATGGTTGCCGCATTGGTGACCGTAACCACTTTGAACCGCCAGAAGGCCCTGTGAAAGAGCCTACCCTGACCAACGGCATCCCCATGCTGCCCCAAAGCAACATTAGCTCTGGTCGTAAATAATGGCTACCAAAGCTCCCATGAAGCCTGCCAAAAAGGTAGAAGTAATCTCTATGCCTGTAAGGGACATGGACGAAGAAAAGAAGTGGCGGGCTGAGGCAGACTTGCGGACTTTGAAAGAAGCTCGTGAGATTGAATCCAATCGTTCACGCATGGCTGCGGCCAAGCGTTGTGCTGACGAGCAAATGAAAGCTCTGTCAAAAATTAAGACAATGAGGAAATAATCATGGCATATCTTGGCGTAGCAGTAAGCGACCCAGTTTTTGATACCGTGTTTGCTAACCAGCAAATCGGTTACTCCCTGGCTGCTGAAAGCACTGCAACTCAACTCACTAGCAAGGCAACTGCTGTTACTTGCAATTTCTCTAATGGTCAAATTACCATGAACAACGCTGCACTGGCTGCTGGCGCTGTGGTGACTTTTACCTTGAATAACAGCTTGATTAGCCCTCGTGACGTGCTGATCGTTAACGTTTCTGGCGGTGCTGCTACTGCTGGTACTTACGTTGCGTTCATTTCGGTTATGGGTAACGGTTCGGCTACGATTGGTTTGCAAAACATCTCTGGCGGCTCGCTGTCTGAAGCTGTTAAGTTGAACTACGCAATCCTTCACGGTCAATAATCATGCCTTTGAAAAAATCGACAAGCAAAAAGGCGTTTTCTGAGAATGTGAAAGCCGAACTGAAAGCAGGGAAACCTTTAAAGCAATCAGTCGCTATCGCATACTCGGAAAAACGTGAAGCTGAAAAAAAATCCCCTAAATCGAAAGCAAAAAAATGAGCATCAAAATCGTTCTTGAGCATACTATCGAAGAAGTAGAACACTTGTTCAAAGCATTGGAAAGCCATGCAAAGGCCCACAATGCGTTAATGGCAAGCGTTAAGCAACAAGCTGAAGCCCAATTGGGTACTGCTGCTCCTGCGCCTGCTGTTGAGCCTACTGAGCCGCCTCCCGCAGCTTAATTGATTTATTGCTGTGGAAATAGTCCTCAGAAGCGTAGAGGATTTAATTCCTTACGTTAATAATTCGAGAAAACACTCTGACGAACAAGTTGCCCAGATAGCGGCAAGCATTAAAGAGTTCGGTTGGACTAACCCTATCTTGGTGGATGGGGACAAAGGCATCATTGCCGGACATGGGCGGCTAATGGCTGCTCGCAATCTGAAAATGAAGGAAGTGCCAACTATTGAGTTGAACCACCTGAACGACACTCAGCGTAAAGCTCTAATCATTGCCGACAACAAGCTGGCGCTGAACGCCGATTGGGACAATGAATTGCTGACCATTGAGCTTAATGAGCTATTGGCTGATGGGTTTGCTTTAGATTTGCTTGGTTTTAGTGTGGATGAAATTCAAGCCTTGCTTGAGCCGGAAGTGGTGGAAGGGCTGACAGATGAGGATGCCGTTCCAGAAGTGCCGGAAGAGCCTAAAACACGGCTTGGCGACATATACCAGCTAGGCAACCATCGATTGATGTGCGGGGATTCCACAAGCATTGACGCTGTGGATAAGCTGATGCCCGAAACAGCTAACATGATTTTTACAGATCCACCTTATTTAATGAACTTCACTGGTGGAATCCATGCGGACGGCAGCAAATCATTTAATGCTAAACACGGCGGCATTAAAAACGACAAAATGTCGGAACAAGATGGCAACGACTTTTTAGATGCAATTAACAGCGTAATTACAGCTAAAGTTGATGGTGCTTTTTACATTACCTTTTATCGTTTGGGTATTGATAAATACTTTGCTAGTATGGATAGAACAGGTCTTAAATGCCGTTCTTTGGTAATTTGGGATAAGGGCAATCACACACTAAGCAATAGTGATTACATGAGTATGTATGAACCTATGTTTTATGGCTGGGTTAACAATCATAAGTTTTATGGTGGTAAAAATGGTATGGATATTTGGCGTATCAAAAGAACAGCCAAAAATGATTTACATCCCACTATGAAACCTGTTGAATTAGTTGAAAAAGCAGTGTTGGACGGTAGCGCAATTAACGGTATTGTGTTGGATTTGTTTGGTGGTAGTGGTAGCACTATGATTGCCTGTGAAAAGCAAAATCGCCATGCTAGGCTTATGGAGTTAGACCCTAAATACTGCGATGTCATAGTAAAGCGTTGGGAAGATTTCACAGGTAAAAAAGCGGAATTGCTAAGTGCTTGATTTATTTAAGTTTTCTTGTAAACTCAGCTCAACACTTCCAGAATATAAAAATGCTTGAACATCAACCTACCGAAAAGACCAAAGCAACGGTGCAACAGTCATCGGGGTTAGGCTTACCTCAAGAACAGATTGCTGCATTGATTGGTATATCGCCTAAGACGCTCACAAAGCATTACCCGATTGAGTTGGCTCTTGGTAAGGCAATGGCATCAGCTCAAGTTGCCAAGTCGCTTTTTAACAAAGCAACGCAAGGCGACACGACTGCTGCAATTTGGTGGACTAAGACACAAATGGGATGGTCTGAAAAGACGCAACATGAAATCACTGGCGCTAATGCAGGCCCTCTTGTTATTAGTTTGAATAACTTAGACGAATCAGCGTGAAGCTCCATGCAAAACAAATCGAGGCTCAAAAGCTACTGAGCAGCGATGTTACCTATGCCATGCTATTTGGCGGGTCAAGATCAGGTAAGACATTTCTACTGGTACGCCAGATCATCTTGAGGGCATTAAAGGCTCCAGGCTCACGGCATACCATTCTGCGCTTCAGGTTTAACCATGTGGTGAACTCAATTGTTTACGATACCTTTCCCAAGGTGATGAAGCTGGCCTTCCCTGGTGTGGAATACAAGTTGGACAAAACGCACTGGTATGTCAAGTTTCAGAATGAATCTGAGATTTGGTTTGGCGGCTTGGATGATAAAGACCGCACTGAAAAGATTTTGGGCATGGAGTTCGCTACTATTTACTTGAACGAATCCAGCCAGATTTCATGGGGGCCAGTTGGGATTGCCATGACTCGTTTAGCTCAAAAGGTTAATCAAGTTATTGAGGGCAAAGAGCCTACATTGCTCAAGCCTCGGATGTATTTTGACTGTAACCCACCAAATAAAAACCACTGGACATATCAGCTATTCATTCTCAGGCGTGACCCAGACACAAAGATTAACTTGGCTAATCCTGAGAATTACGGCTATTTTCAGATTAACCCGAGGGACAATCAGGAAAACTTATCGGACGGTTATCTTGACACATTAGAGAACTTGAGCGCAAGATTGCGTAGACGGTTCTTGGAAGGCGAATTTACAGACGCTAACCCTAACCAGCTATTCCCTGATGAGGCTATTGATAGATGGAGGGCTGACAATGGTGACCTGCCTGATTTTGTTCGTGTTGTTGTTGGTGTTGACCCTTCTGGAGCAGGGGATAGCGATAACGCTGATAACGATGCAATTGGTATCGTGGTTGGCGCTCTTGGCGTTGACGGTAACGCTTATTTATTAGAAGACTGCACTGTAAAGGCTGGCCCTGCAACGTGGGGCAATGTCGCTGTGTCAGCTTATGACCGACATAAAGCTGATGTGCTGGTCGCTGAAACCAATTATGGCGGTGCAATGGTTGAAGGCGTTATTCAGGCTTCACGGTCTAAAACAAACTTTAAAGCTGTTTCGGCAAGCCGTGGCAAAGTAATTCGGGCTGAACCGTTTGCATCTTTATACGAGGCAGGTAAAATTAGACACGCAGGTCGATTTGTTGAACTTGAAGACGAATTAAGCGGATTTTCTACGATTGGATTCACTGGAAGTCGCTCTCCGAACCGAGCAGACGCTTGGATTTGGGTTTTAACTGAGCTTTTTCCTGGAATGTTGCGTCAAAAAGTAGAAAAAAAGAAGTTAGAGACAAAACGACCCCAAAACTGGAATAACTCCCGAGCAGGGTATTGGATGTAAATATGGCTGATAAAGATTCTGACGTAGTAGCAAGAGCGCAACGCAACTTTAAGGCTTGCCTGGATTGGGAGCAGGACACTAAGCAGCGTTTTCGTGAGGACATTCGCTTCTTATACGCTGATTCAGACAACCAAGATCAATGGGAGCCAGCGGTAAAAGCTCGTAGACGGTTGAATACTCAGCCGATGATTACGATCAATAAGACGCATACACACTGGCTGCACGTTGTCAATCAATTGAAGGCCAACAAGCCAAGCGTAACCATCCACCCGACAGGCAACGAGGCAACTTATGAAGCCGCTGAAGTCTTTGAGGGCATTGTTAGGCATATTGAATACATCTCAAACGCTAAAGTCGCTTACGACATTGCTGCTGAAACTCAGGTTGGCGGCGGTATTGGCTACTGGACTGTTTCGACCGCTTATGCCAATGACGAATCATTCGATCAGGAAATCTTTATTAAAGAAGTGCCTGACCCAATGAGCGTTTACCTTGACCCGCATATCAAGAAGCGTGATGGGTCTGATGCTAAGTTTGGCTTTATCTATGAGGATATGCCTCTGGAAGAATTCAAGCAACGCTTCCCCAATACGTTGATTCCTATGGTTAGCCCTCAAGGTAATCAATCTTGGGTGACTAAGGATGTTGTACGGCTCGCTACCTATTACGAGCTGGAGATGAAGAAAGAATGGCTCTATGCCCTGACTGATGCCGATGGAGGCACTAAGTTTGTCAAGCAGTCAGACATGAGCAAGGAAGAAGTCAAGATGCTCAATGAAGCTATCCGCATGGGTGCTGACATTGATCGCCGCCGTATTGACAAGCGTGTTATCTATAAATACCTGATTGGCGGCAATGAAGTGCTTGAGAAAGGTGTTTGGGCTGGCAAATATATTCCTATTGTGCGTGTCCCAGGCGAGGAAGTTGTCATTGAAGGCAAGTTAGACCGTAAGGGTCTTGTGCGCTACATGAAGGACGCTCAACGAGCCTACAACTACAATGCCTCTGCTGCTTTGGAATACGGTGCACTCCAATCTAAGTCACCTTACCTTGCCCCTGTGGAGGCTATTGAGGGCTTAGAAAACTATTGGGCAACGGCTAACACCGAGAATCACGCCTATCTGCCTTACAACCATGCGGATGAATCGGGCAATCCTGTGCCAGCGCCAGCTAGAGCGCCTGCTCCTATGTCGGCTCCTGTATATCAGGAAGGAATGATGACCGCCGCTCAAGAGTTAATGATGACTTCAGGGCAGTATGACCAGACTTTCGGCGCTCAAAGCCAAGAGTTGTCGGGCGTTGCTATTGGCAAGCGTGTGGCTCAAGGTGATCGAGTCACTTTCCACTTTCAAGATGCTCAGAATATGGCTATCCAGTTCACAGGCAAAATCTTGGTTGACTTGATTCCAAAAATTTACGACACCAAGCGCATTATTAACATCTTGGCTGAGGATGGAACTGAGCAAAAGATTCAGATTGACCCTGAGTTGAAGGTCGCCATGAAACAGAATGAGGATAAAGAAGAAGGCGTTGTTGAAACGATCTTTAATCCGAATGTTGGCACTTATGACGTGGTTGCCGAATCTGGCCCGAACTATGACACCCGCCGCCAAGAGGCTTTTGAGGCTATGACCCAATTGCTAGGCTCAAATCCTGAGCTAGCACAGGTTATCGGTGATATTTACATGGGAACTGCTGATTTCCCAAGCTCAGACAAGCTCCAAGAGCGTATGCGGAACTGGATTCCTGCTAACATCTTGGGAACTGGCCCGACTCCTGCCGAGCAACAAATGCAGCAACAATTGCAACAAGCTCAAGCGGTTATTCAGCAGCTTCAACAAGAGTTGCAAGATAAGAAGATCGGTCAGACGATGGAGAAACAACGCTTGGATATGGACGCATTGAACCACTTGGCTTTGCGTCTGGAAAACGAGCGAGAAGATTTGATTAACGCTTTCAAGGCAGAAACCGAGCGCCTGAAGTTGTTAATCAAAGATGTGTCGCCTCAACAGTTGACAGGTATTACTGACAAGATGGTGAGCGAGATTGAACAGTCTCGTAACCCTGGCAGAGATGTAAGCCCTGACTATGTTGACCCGTCACAAATGTTAGCAGCGGAAATCCCCACAATAACTCAATGAGGAAAAAATGAGCGAACTAATCGAAGCACAAACCCAAGAAGCAACGACTACCCCTGAAGTTGCTCCTGAAACAACCAAAGAAAACTCTTATCACGACCTGCCTGAATGGGCGCGCCGCCGTATGGGTGAATTGGCAGAGCAAAAGCGCACCGCAGCCGAAAAAGCCGCCGCCTTGGAAGCTCAACTAAACCAGTTCTCGCAAGCGCCAGCGACAGCAGCACCTCAAGAAGACGTGATGAAAATGGCTCAACAGATTGCCCGTCAAGAGCTTGAGCAACGCCAATTTGTCGAGAAAATGACCTCGATTGAGCAGACTGCCAAGAAAGAATTTGGAGAGGACTATGACCGTTCTATCTCTAATTTGAGTATGGCTGGTGTGCAATCTAATGATTTTCTGAGGGCTTTGGCTGAGATTCCTAATCCTGAAAAGGTTTTGGTTTATCTTGGAAAGTCTGAGAATGTCGGTGATGCTGTAAAGATTGCGAATATGTCGCCTTTGCAAATGGGTATTGAGCTGACAAAACTTTCTACCAAAGCCGCTAAAGAATTAAGCCCTACAAAATCACGAGCGCCTGCTCCTGTGGCTGATGTGGATGGTTCTTCTAGCAGCCGTTCTAGTGGCGGTGCAGAGCCTCCAATGAGCGATACAGTTGCTTGGATGGAATGGCGTAAAGCTAATGCTCGCAAAAAGCGTTGATTAAGTAAAAAATCAGGTATAGAATAAGCATTAGGTTTAAGCCACCGTAAAAAGCTGTTTCGGGCCGTGAAATGATTGACTCCTGAAGGCCGAGGGGTAAAAGTAGGTTTCTTTTATTCTTTATCTTTTATTTGAAAGGAGCAGAGTTCATGACCACGAATTCGCTTTTGACGATTAACCAGATCACCAATGAAGCGGTGCGTCTGTTTACTCAATCTAATGCTTTCCTCCGTACCGTTAGCCGCCAATATGATGACCAGTTCGCTCGCACTGGTGCAAAGATTGGTTCAGCTTTGCGGATTCGCCTCCCTAACGATTACACCGTTAGCACTGGCCCTGCCATTACTCCTCAAGGCACTAACGAACAAAACACTACGCTGACTGTGGCAACACAAGCCAACGTGCCTGTTTCGTTCGGCACTGCTGAGAAAACCTTGTCTTTGGACGACTTCAGCGAACGTATCTTGGCTCCTGCCGTGAACCGTTTGGCTGCTTATGTTGCCGCTGACTTGATGAATGTGGCTGGTCAATCCGCTAACATCGTTGCTAACCTGTCTGGTTCTACCCTGTCTAGCCCCAACGCTACGACTTGGCTGACCGCTGGCTCGGCTCTCGACCAAAACTTGGCTCCTCGCTCTGATCGCAAGATCATTCTTGACCCTGTTACTCAAGCTCGCACCGTGTCTTCACTGGCTGGCTTGTTTAACCCTCAAGTTCGCATCTCCGAGCAGTACGAAACTGGCATCATCTCCAAAGACACTTTGGGCTTTGACTGGATGTATGACCAAACCACCCAAGTTCACACTGTCGGCTCTTTCAGTGCTGGTACTGTGAATGGTTCGGGTCAAACTGGCTCTACCTTGACTGTTAACGCTATCACTGGTACTTTGAACCAAGGTGACGTTATTACGATTGCTGGCGTTTACGCTATCAACCGTTTGACAGGCGCTTCACAAGGCCAATTGCGTCAATTCGTTGTGACTGCTAACGTAGCCTCTGGCGCTACCAGCATCCCAATCTATCCCGCAATCGTTCCCGCTCCTGCTGCTTTCAACACTGTTACTGCTTCGCCTGCTAACAGTGCTGCTATCAGCTTGGTGATGCCTGCTTCTAGCCAGTATCGTCAAAATATCGCTTACTATCCTGAAGCGTTTACTTTGGCGACTGCTGACTTGGAAATGCCTACTGCTGGTGTGGTGCAAGCCGCTCGTGCCAACTTTGACGGTATCTCCTTGCGTATGATCGAGGCTTATGACGTTATGTCTGACTCCTTGATTACTCGTTTGGACATTTTGTACGGCTACGCTGCTATTCGTCCTGAATGGTCGGCTGTGGTTGCTGACATTGTCTAAACTGGAGACATATTACAGGGGCAAGCTCGTTGTCCCTGTATATACCTTCATTGAGTATCCTAAGTGGATTACTACGACCGATGGACAGTCGGTTGTAGTAAACACTAAGGAAGAAGAAATCGAGCTAACTAAGCCAAAGAGAGGCAGGCCAAAGAATGACTCAACCTCTGCCGACGACACCATCGGACATAATCAGCCTAGCACTGAAAACGGCTAACGTGATTGGCGTTGGTCAAACGCCTCTCGCACAGGACATTAACGACTGTTTTAACCAACTTAATATGATGATGGCGCAGTGGCAGCGCCGCCGTTATATGGTTTATGAGTTGGTTACGGTCTCCAAACAAGCTACTGGTCAACTGTCTTACACAATTGGCCCAGGTCAAGACTTCAACATTACTCGACCTGTTAAGCTGGAATTCGCTTACTTTCGGATGAACTCAGGCACTCCCTTGCCTGTGGACTATCCTTTGACTGTTTTGCGGGCGCAAGAAGATTACGACCGTATCTCAATCAAGAACTTAAACGCTTTTCCGCAATATATCTATTACGACACAGGCTTCCCTGTTGGCAATGTTTACGTTTGGCCTTTGCCAAGCAGCCAATATCAGATTTTCCTAAGCGTGATGGTGCAATTGCCTCAGTTCCAGCAAATCAACGACCAGATCGTTTTGCCTCCTGAATACTTGGATGCACTTCATTGGAACTTGGCTCGCCGGATTTGCGTGATGTATGGCTTGCCGATTACGCCTGAGTTGACAGGGTATGCAGAAGCCTCTATGCGGGCTATTGAGGAAGTTAACTCACAGATTCCTCTGTTGCACATGCCAACGGCTTTGCGGGGCAAATCAGGGGCTTACAACATCTATGGCGACTTTTATGTTGGGAGCGCAGGGTAATGGCTAAAGTAGCGTTAGCAACTGGCGCTTACCAGACAAAGAGCGTCATTGCTGGCGCTCAAAGGTGTATCAACCTGTTCTTGGAAAAGAATCCAGACGGTTCGGTATTCCCTTTTACGCATTACCCGACACCTGGACTAACTTTGCTTGGGTCTGTGTCAAATGTCCAATGGCGGGGCTTGTATCAGGCTTCCAATGGGCAGCTTTATGGTGTTTGCGCTAACACTGTTTATAAAATTAGCTCCTCATGGGTCTGTACGTCAATCGGGACTATTGCTAGTTCAACTGGCACAGTCAGCATGGTTGACAATGATGCTTATGTTTTGCTGGTTGACGGTACTTCTGCTGGATACCAGATCAAACTTTCTGACAATACTTTGAGCAATGTCCCTAATGATGGGACGACAAGCGCCTTTTATGGCTCTAACCAAGCCAACTACCTTGACGGTTATTTCATTTGCAATCGTCCTGGCACTAATCAGTGGTATTCCTCTCTTGATAACTCGACTACATTTGACCCTACTTACTACGCTTCCAAATCTGGATATTCCGACAATCTGGTCGGTATTGGCGTTTCTCGTAGGTTCATTTATCTATTTGGTGAAGTAACGACTGAAGTTTGGTACAACGCTGGCAACGCTAATTTCCCATTTCAGGAAATGCCAGGGTCGTTCATGCAATACGGCTGTGCGGCTACCAACTCCATCGCTCAAATGGACGGTGAATGTTATTGGTTGGCTCAGTCTGCTCAAGGTCAAGCGTTTGTCTGCCGTTCTCAAGGCTTTGCTGCGGTGCAAATCAGCACGTTTGCTATTGACCAAGAGATGCAAGGCTACGCTACGCTATCTGATGCAATTGGCTACACCTATCAGATCAATGGGCATTTCTTTTATGTGCTGACCTTCCCGACTGCTAATAAGACTTGGGTTTATGACCTGTCTAATGGTCAGTGGAACGAATGGATGTATTTGGATTCAAATGGTCAATTGAACCGCCATTTGTCTAACTGCTTCTGTTTTGCTTACAACACTTTAGTGGTTGGCGATTGGCAAAGCGGCAATCTGTACGCTATTGACCAAAACAACTACACAGACAACGGTCAACCAATTAGCAGAGTGCGGGGCTTTTACCATTCTGAGGATGATAATTCTGACCGTATTCGCTACAAGCAGTTTATTGCTGAAATGGAATCAGGCAACGGTGATAACAACCAGCCTGTGACGGTCTATTTGCAATGGTCGGATGATCGAGGCAAGTCTTATGGAAACCCTGTCGGGCAAAACTTGGGGATTGAGGGGCAGTATTTGACCTCAATTTCTTGGTGGCGTTTGGGTATGGCTCGTGACCGTGTGTTTGAGATATTCTGGAGCGCACCTGTTAAGACTGCTTTGTCTGGTGCTTTTATTGATGCAGCGCCTAATCACAAATGAGCAATCTTGCATCAAACTTACCGACAAGCCTAACGGCATTTAACACGCCTGCTGGACAGATTAGTACGCCTTGGTTCATGTTTTTGAATCAGGTGTATCAACGCACTGGCGGTCAAGCTACTCCAGCTTTAAACCTGACGCAACTCCAGCAAGTTGTTATTACCAGCTTGAACATTAGCTCTAACAATGGTTTTGCTGGCGATGTATTGGTCGCTAATAATGCGGCTACCTTGACCCTAAAAACCACTGTCTCGGGCATGGTTAAGGGCAATGGGACTGCTTTGCTGGCGGCTGTTGCTGGTGTTGACTATGCGCCGCCCACTTCAGGCACTTCAATTTTGTATGGCAATGGTGCAGGGGGATTCTCTAATGTCACTGTTGGCACTGGCCTTACATTTACTGGAGGTACTCTCGCATCTACTGACGTGCAAACCATTTCTATTGCTTCTAGCAATGGGTTTGCTGGCACTTCTTCTGGTGGATTGAATCCAGTTTTAACGCTGAATACGACTGTTACAGGCATCCTAAAAGGCAATGGAACGGCTATCAGCGCAGCGGTTTCTGGCACTGATTACGCTCCTGCTACTTCTGGCACGTCTATTCTTTACGGTAATGGCGCTGGCGGCTTCTCGAACGTCACGATTGGGTCTGGTGTTACCTTTTCGGCTGGCACATTGAGCGCAACAGGGTCGGGCGGCACAATCACTAGCATTTCTGTTGTCTCGGCTAATGGTTTTGCTGGCACTTCAAGCGGTGGCACTACGCCTGCTTTGACGCTATCCACTTCAATTACTGGCGTTTTATACGGTAATGGGACTGCGATTAGTGCTGCTACTGGCTCGCAAATTGTCTCTGTTATTGGGACAATTGCGGTAACAAACGCAACAAACGCAACGAATCTGTTGGGCGGCGCTACTGGCTCGATTCCCTATCAATCAGCCACTAACACGACTACATTTCTAGCTGCTGGCTCTAATGGGCAAATCATTCGTCAGGTTGGCGGTGTGCCTACTTGGGGAACTGATTACACAGGAACAGTCACCTCGGTTAGCGGATCTGGCACTGTTAACGGCATTACTTTAACTGGCACTGTCACCAGTTCGGGCAGCTTGACCCTTGGCGGCACATTGTCGGGCATTGGTAACAGCCAGCTTACAAATTCGACCATCTCAGGCGTTGCGCTTGGCGGCAATCTATTTAACCTGACCGCTGGAACTGGTGTCAGCTTCAGCACAGGAACGACCTACAACGGCTCGGCTGCAATTACGATCAATGCCACTGGCTCGGGCGGGACGGTTACTAGCGTTTCTGGCACAGGTTCGGTGAATGGCATTACCCTGACAGGGACGGTTACTAGCTCTGGTTCTTTGACGCTTGGGGGAACACTAAGTGGCATCTCGAACTCCCAGCTTACGAACTCTAGTGTTACGTTCAATGGCGTTTCTGTTGCTTTGGGTGCTAGTGGAACGATTACCGCCAACACTACCAACGCCCTTACTATTGGTACTGGACTATCTGGCGGCTCATTTAACGGCTCCAGCGCAGTAACCATTGCCCTAGCCAACACGACCGTCAGTGCTGGCAGCTACACTTACGCTTCTCTTACAGTTGACGCTCAAGGTCGATTGACTGCGGCATCTAGCGGGACTGCTCCTGTAACGGTATCGGCCTCGACTTATTCGGTAGCAGCCACTGACATTTGGGTGATTAACAACTACGCTGGCACTTTGACTTTGACGCTTCCAACGGCTTCTAGCTATTCTGGTCGCGTGTTGAACATCCAAAACTACCAAGCGTTTACTGTGGTTTCAGCATCATCCAATGTCGTGCCTATTGCTGGCGGGTCTGCTGCTACGGCTATTTTGAACGCTATTGCGGGTGATCGCTGCACTTTGGTTTCCAATGGGACTAATTGGGTCGTGACTGATTACACGCCTAACAATATCTTGCTGTTGAACTGAAATGGATAAAGATTTCATTACGAAAGTAATGCGTGATGATCGGGTTTGGAAGTGGGTTTGCGTTGACGGTATCAACAAAGTAGATTTTCAATATCAAGAGCAAGCCACTTACTTTGTGAATGATTATGGGTTTGTTATGTTTAGGCAGGCATACCCGACAACATGGGAAGTTCATGTTTGTATGCTAAAAGGGGCAAAAGATGTGGATGATTTTGTGATGAATTGCTTAGAGAAAATGCGTCAAAATGGATGCAAGAAATTTATTGCGCCCATTGGACAATGGAACCGTCCTGCTTTAAAATTGGCAAGACGGTGTGGTTTTGTGAAAGAAGGCGAACTCTCGAACGTATGGTTCAGGGACGGTAAGCCGCAATCTATGATAATCATGGGGGGCTTATGAGCTTCATTGGTAATTTACTTGGCGATATAACTGGCACGAATCAGCAAGCCAAAGCCGCACAAAATGCGTCACAGCAACAAATTGCTTATCAACAGCAAGCGTTGCAACAAATGCAGCAAAACCTAGCCCCTTATCAGGCTATTGGTACTTCTGTTTTGCCTCAATTGCTGACCTCTTTGGGCTATCAAGGTCAATTTGGCTCTAACGGTCAATTGACAGGCGTATCTGGTCAAGGCTTCCAATTTAACCCTTCTAATTTGGAAAACACGCCTGGATACCAGTTCACATTAGGTCAAGGCTTGAACGCTGTTAACAATCAGCAGTCAGCTATGGGTTTGAATAACTCAGGCGCTCAAGGCAAAGCTCTGGCTAACTACGCTACTGGTTTGGCTCAAAATACCTACAACCAGCAATATCAAAACGCTTTGAACACCTATCAAACAAACGCTAGCCAGCTTGGTGGATTGTTGAACTTGGGTCAAAACGCTGCTGCTGGTGTTGGTAACGCTGCTTACAACGCTTATGGCGCTATGGGCAACGCTGCTTCTGCTGGCACTGTGGCTGCTGGCAATGCGACTTCTAATGCGTTTAATTCTTTGTTGGGCCTTGGCGGTACTGGTGCAAAGATTTATTCTGCTCTTTATCCTGCTGCCGCAGCATTGGGATAACTAAAGGAAAAACATGGCAACAATTGACGCTTCCATTATTCCAACAAGGCAAGTTCAACCTAACTTTGCTGGTTTGTCCTCGGACATTGACCAAATTATTGGTTTGCAAAAAAATCGTTTGGCTATTCAACAAGCTCAACAGGGCTTGCAAGCTAATCAAGCGGCTTCTGCTGCTATTCAAGCTGGAACTGACCAGCAAGGGAACATTGATGTACCAAAAATTCTTTCAACTTTGGGGCAAGACCCAAAAGCCGCTTACAACTTGCCTCAAATCGCTAATCAGCTTTATCAAATGCAAGGTTCTCAGTTCGATCAAAAGAACAAAAAGTTAGACAACCTTGCCAAGCAAAACGAGTATTTTGGCAAGTTAACTGGCGGTTGGTTTGAAAAAGGCGACAAAATTAGCAAACAAGACGTTTCAAATGGAATGTCTCAAGCTATTGCTGCCGGAATGATTGAGCCAAAAATTGCAATGACTTATTTGGCGGATTTGCCAACTGAAAGAGAAGATGACCCTGCTTTCAAAGAAAAAATGAAAGAATGGGTGACAACTCATTTCACAAATACTCGATCAAATCAAGCTCAACTTGAAATGTTTTTGCCTAAGCAGACTATTCAAGATACTGGTTCTGGATACAAGATTCTGCAAACTCGCCCATTGACAGGCGATGTGAAAGTTGTTGGCGAACTTCCCAAAGACCTTAGCCCAACAGACTTAACGACTCCTTTTGAGTATCGTGATTCTGCTGGTAACTTGCGAACTACGACTAAAGGCAATTTCTTAAAGATGTTGAATGACCCTAAAGCTGACGTAGGTGGAAACCCTAATGCCAGCGCAGGTTATTCTGGTGATGGTCGTTATCCTAAGCAAGCAAATGCTCAAGGCGGTAATGTTGCTGGTATCGTTACTGGCATGACCCCTGAAGCGTCTGCTGCTAGAGCAGAATTGGGTTCTTCTGGCCAAAAATTGGCTACTGACCTTAGCAGCTCTGCCAGCGGTGTGCCTTTGCGTGTTAGCAATCTGAAGCTGGCTCGTGATCTGGTTTCTGACCCGAAAGTCAGCACTGGCCCTGGTAGCGATTGGCGCAACACAATGAAGTCATTTATTGGCTCATTGGCTCCTGCTACGGCAACTTCAATCTTTGGCAAGGACTTCAATCCTGATACCGCCAAGTTTGAGGAATTCAACAAGCTAATGGCTAATTATGCTAACCAAGCCTCTAGCGGACTTGGAACTGGCACTAATGCTCGTTTGAATACTGCCTTAACAGGTAACGCTAACACTAACATCCAAAGCCTTGCTAATAAAGACATTTTGACTCGCACTATTGCTGCCGAGCAAATGATTGCAGCTAAGAATAAGGCATGGCAAGCTGCTGGCTTAACTGGGGATAAATATCCTCAATGGGAAGCTAACTTTAATGAGAAAATTGCTCCTGAAGCGTTTGTTTTCTCGGCTATGCCAACGGCTGATCGCAAAGCGTACGTTGCAAAATTGCAAGAGCAAGATAAGAAGAACGGCACTCACAATTACGAGAACTTTGTGAATGATTTGAATTCTTCTATCAAAAATGGTTACATTCAGCCGCCTGGAAGGTAAAGAATGACTGATTATTCAGACTTAATCGAATCGGCTGGTAAGCAATACAACGTAGACCCTGCGCTTATTAAGGCGCTCGTCAAAGTTGAATCTGGTGGCAATACCAATGCTAAAAATGCCGAGACTGAAGCTGAAGGCTTAGGGCAATTTATTCCTAAGACTGCTCAATCTTTGGGTGTAAAAGACCCTAAAGACCCAACTCAGTCTATCCCTGCTGTTGCTCGATTACTGTCTGAAAACCTTGACCGCTATGGTAATGTGCATGATGCTGTTCGTGCATATCATGGCGGCACAGATAAGGCTAATTGGGGGCCAAAGACTGAAGCTCACCTGTCTAAGGTGATGGGTGAACTTAGCCCCGAAAAGAATATTTTAGATGCCTTCTTGAATGAAGGTATGCCGTTGCCTTCTTCTCAAGCAGCGCCAGCCAGCGATCATTTAAACGCTTTCCTGACTGAAGGCGAAGGCGAAACCCCGCCAGTTCGCATTGAACTCAGCGGCATGGCTACGCCTGCTAAGGAAACAGCTACTAACCCTATTGTTGCTGGCGCTGGTGACTTTGCTTCTGCTTTGGGGCATCATTTGATGGCTCCCCTGCATGGCGGCGCTAACTTGATTGAGCAAGGTTTGGCGGCTGGCGCTAACTACTTGGCTCCTAATTCTGAACTGGCTAAATATCTTGGTCAGACCGCTAACGCTGACGTTGCTGCGACTCGTAGACTTGAGCAAGAGTATCAGGCCAAAACGCCTACAAACATCCCTTCAATTGCTGGCGCTACGCTTGGCGAAATCCTGCCTTTGATTCTTACTGGCGGCGGCTCTGCTATTGAGCAAGGCGGCGAACAAGCAGCAAATTTAATCAGCCGTTTGGGTGGTGGCTCGACTGCTCAAGCATTGGCTAACCGTGTTGGTCAAGCTGGTGCTGGCGCTGGTGTCGGCGTTGGCTACGGCGCTTTACAGCCTACAACTGGCGAAGGCGATTACTTCCAACAGCAAGCCGAAAGAATCCCACAAAACGCTTTATTAGGCGCTTTAACGCCTGCTGCAACAGAAGTTGTAGGCGGTGCTGCCAACTATCTTGGAAACGTGGCTAAAGCGGCTGTGCGGCCTTTTATGGCTAATGGCCCTGAAAGCATTGCAAACGACATTTTGGCTCGTGCTACTGGCGGCAATCTGCCTGCTAACGCAATTAACGAGATTGTCGAAGGCTCCAAGCCCACAATGGCTGAAGTTGCTCAAAATGCCAAAGTCAGCAACTTGCAACGCACTATTCGGGACATTAACCCTGAGCCATTTGTGCAACGTGAACGTGAAAACGCTCAGGCTCGTCTGGACTTGTTTGCTAAAGCATCAGAAAGCCCTGCTGAGTTGAACGCTGCTATTCAGCAACGTGATGCAGCTACAAACGCTCAATTGTCGAATCTTTGGACTAATAAGACTTCTGTTGACCCTAAACCTGTGATTGACAAGATTGAATCTATCTTGAGCGGCCCAGGCGGTGAGCGCACTTCTGTCAAATCAGTTCTTAACGATGTAAAAGCCAAAATCAACAATCCTAACAATACAGACCCCGAATACTTGTACGAGTCTGTTCGTAAGCATATCGGTGACTTGTTAGACCCAATGGCTGCAAAAGAGAATCGTGCTGCTCAACAAGCAAGCTCTCAATTGTTGTCGGTGCGTGATGCTTTGGATAGCGTGATTGACAAGGGTGTCCCTAAAGTTACTGTTAATGGCAAAGACGTGCCAGGATTCAGCAACTATTTGAACGATTACTCTGCGGCTTCTAAAGACATTGATGCTATGAAGCATTTGCAAGGTCTAAAGCTGACTGATAACTTTGGCAATATCTCTTTGACCAAGATCAACACGGCAATTAACGACATTGAGGCGAAAATGAAAGCCCCTGGTGTCAATAAAGCCAAGAATGTTGATATTGACCAGCTTGATGCTTTGCGCTCTATTCGTGCTGATATGCAACGCCAAGGCGAAGTTGGTCGAGGCCGTTCATTGGGTTCTAACACGGCTCAAAACTTGGTGACGCAGAATATGCTTGAGACTGCATTGCCTGGAAAGGTTGGCGCATTGACTTCCATGCTGCCTACTGGAACTTTGAGCGGTGCTTTGGGTACTGGTGCAGGGTTTGCCCTAGGCGGTGTTCCTGGTGCTGCTGCTGGCGGCATGATTGGCGCTGGTATTGGTAAAGGCTGGCAATCGTTGATGCAAACCAAGAACGAAGCAATCCTAGACGCACTTACGCAAAAGTTAATCAATCCTGAAACTTTTAGTATTGCACCGCAGCGTCAAGGGTTAAACTTGATGCGTTTAGCGAATCCTGCTTTGATCGGTGTTGGTGTTAATCAACAATGATATGAATTTAGAAAGCATCTAACATGACATACGGTATCCTCCCAAACGGTAAACAGCAGTTCATTGATTCCAATGGCAAGCCTTTGGCTAGTGGCAAGGTCTATTACTACATTCCTTCGACCACTACTTTCAAAAACACCTATCAAAACTCTGCTGGTACTGTTTTAAATACCAATCCTGTTGTCTTAGATGCCAATGGTCAATGTATTGTTTATGGTCAAGGTTCTTATCGTCAACAAGTTTTTGATGTAAATAATAACTTGATTTGGGATCAACAAGTTGATTCCCCTGGTTCATTTGGAAGTGTTAATACATTTACTTCAGATGGATCTACAAAAACTTTTTCTTTAACTGGAACGCCAGTAAGTTTAAATAGTATGAATGTTTCTATAAATGGAGTTACACAAATTCCAGGAACAAACTACACTTTAAGCGGTCAAACTTTAACTTTAAGTTCTGCAGCACCAATTTATTCTGTTATTGCAGTTCAATTCTAAATGACTAATAAAAAAATCTCAGCATTAAGTTCAGCGACAACCCCGCTGACTGGATCTGAAATTGTGCCTATTAATCAATCAAATGTTACTGATAGTGTTTCAGTTGCGAATTTAACTGCAGGTCGTTCAGTAAGCGCATCAGATTATGTAATGTCTACTGGAAATTTAGTTCCAAGTACCGCAGCCAAAGGCATCAATTTCACAGCCAACACACCCGCAGCGGGGATGACGAGTCAGTTGCTGAACTGGTATGAAGAAGGTACTTGGACGCCCAATATTGGAGGCAACGCCACATACACGGCTCAATCTGGTAAATACACCAGAATTGGACGAATAATTATTTTTTCTGGCGATTTGACAATAAATGTACAAGGCACTGGTTCCGCAGGAACAATCAGCGGTTTGCCATTTTCAGCAGCAGGAAACAATTCCGTATATGTTGGTTATTTCTCTAACTTAGGCGTGTCGGTTACGTCAATATCGCCGTTTGTCGGTGGTACGAGCATAAATTTGTACGGAACTACCGCAGCATCTGCTACAGCCAGTGCTTTAGGAATTATGATCAGCGGCGCACGATTAATGTTTTCTGGTTCTTACGAGGTATAAACATGTCACTTACAAAAGCATCATATTCAATGATAAACGGTTCGTCAGTTAATGTTGCTGACTACGGTGCAGTTGGAAACGGCACTGCTGATGATACTGCCGCCATTCAAGCTGCATTAAATGCCACGCCAAACTACGGGACTTTAGTGTTTGCTTCTGGCAATACTTATAAAACCACTAGCGCAATTACAATAAATCCGCAAGCATTGCACGTTGTTATTCAAGGCAACGGAGCAATAATAAATGCTGCCCACAATGGGAATGGACTTGTATTAGTTTCGGATAATGAAAATTACTCTGCACACGCAATTTACAATTTAAACATAATTGGGCCAAATGTTGTTTACCCTGCCAATGCAACGCAACTTGCAGGAACATCAACTGGCGCAGGAATCAGTATGGGGCATGGCGGTGCTACAAATACACCAGCAGCATATAATTGCCATTTTTATAATGTAAATATATCTCAATTTAAATATGGATATTATCTACAAAATGCCATATTGTGTAAATGGTACGGGGGAGATATTGAATGGAACAGGTACGGTATTTTTGTTGATTCTGGGCAAACTAACTCAAATGATTTTTTTGGTGTAAGTGTAAGAAGAAATACCTATTGCGGCTTTTATTCTGAAGCACACATTGCAACAACCGCATACCCAACAAATAACAGATTCTTTGGGGGAACTTTTGAATCAAATCAGCCATACCAAGCAGACACGGGGGGCTACCCAACAACACTGCTTACAAATGGTGAAGGCAATGCGGTTTTATTGCAGGGTCATGACCAGTTTATGATTTTTGAAGGAACGTATTTTGAGGCTCACAGCTATTCTGCGTGGCTTTCAAATGCTTCAGAATGTTCTTTTGTAAGATGTTATTTTAATCCAGGTTCGGGTACTGTAACTGGCGGCATCCGCATGGATTCCACTAATAATGGTTGCACATTTAGTCAATGCGTAGGCGATGCAATTACTGGTTGCCCCGTTGACTTCAATTTGCAAGTCAATCAGAATTTTAATCAATTTCTTGACAACACAGGTTTTGTGTTTAACTTGGCAGATATAGGTCAATACACAACCATAAGAAACAATAGGGCTAATTATCAAAACATTGGAACGGTTGCTGCAAACCAACAGCCATATACATCTTTGGCTTTGTTAAATTCAGGTTTAAGGACTGGTCGTGTAGTTGTTTCATGCCCTAATGCTACAGCTACAACTTTATTTTCTGTTGCTGCCGCTGGGCGATACGACATTTTTGTAGATGTTGTTGCAAATGACGCAGCAACTTATGGCGCTTTTGCCACTGTAATTATGGATACAACAGGACGAATAGTTGCCAACAACGCAGCACTGGTTGTAATTACATTGTCCGGAACTGACGTCAAAGTAACACAAAGTTTGGGAAGCACGCAATCGGTCAAAGCCGCTTGGACGTTTATACCTTGCGAAAATTAACTGGAGAAAAAAATGGCTATCAAAAAATCTTTGCTGTTAAAAAGTAACCTTGGTGATTCAACTAATGTTTCTTGCTACATTCGTGTTAAATCCGTAAATGCAACCAAAGCGGCAGCGACTTGTCAATACGACATAATTCGAGATGGTTCAGATTATGTTATTGAATCAAAACAGTTTTATTTCAATTTTGATGTTTCACTAAACGCACCAAATGCTTGGACACAATCCTATGTTGCGTTAAAAAATTTGCCAGAGTTTGTTGACGCTGTGGATTGCTAATCATGGCTTTTGATAAAACAACCATTGTAAAAGGCTGATATGGCTATCACATACAAATGGTCAATTCCTAAGATGACGGTTGCTCCATCGGTGAATGGGCAGACCGATGTGGTGATCTATGCCGATTGGATGTGTGTCGGTACAGATGAAGTTAACAACTTGACTGCTGCGGCGGCTGGAACGGCTAAGTTAGGCGAGCCAGCGAATCCATTTACTGCTTACAACGACCTGCAAGAAGCTCAAGTCTTAGCTTGGTGCTTCGAGCCTGTAACGTATAGCATTACAGACCCAATTACCAACGAAACCACTACAATTACGACTAATCTGCAACCAGACACAGAAGCCCAAGTAGCGGGTCAATTAGCTCGTCAACTAGCTGCTATTGCTGCCAATCCTCCTTTACCGTGGGTCAAAAATGGAACCGCCAATCAGCCATGAGCAAATTTATCAGCGTCTATTAGAAGTTGAAGCTAAGGTCGATTCCATTGACCGCAACACTAAAGAGCTTATAGACACATTCCAGGCATTTAAGGGCGCTATGCGTGTCATTGACATGATTGCTTCACTTGCCAAGCCTATGCTCTATATCACTGGCTTCCTTAGCGTTGTCGGTGTTGTATGGACTAACTGGAAGAAATAATGCTCGACCCTGTAAGCATCGGCCTAGCCTTAACAGGCATCCAAAAAGCAGTATCGCTGGTTAAGCACGCTGCTAAGACTGCTGAAGATGTGCAGTCTCTTGGCCCTGCTTTGGGCAAATTGTTTTCGTCAGCCAATACTTGCGAAAAGGCAGTTGCAGAGGCCAAGGCATCCGGCAACGCATCAAACATGGAAATTGCCATGCAGATTGAGTTGGAGTTGGATAAGGTTCGAGAAATCAAAGCCCACTACCAACTTGAGTTCATGAAGGTCGGCAAGGTTGATGTTTGGAACAAGATTCTTGAACGGGCTGGCAAGATGGATCAGGCCGACAAGTTTGCCGAGCAAGCAGCCAAAGACCGAGCAGCCGCCAAGAAAAAAGAACTGGATGACATCATTACATTTATGGCAATTTTTGCTACTGTGCTTGCAACGCTTGGGTTCTTTGGCTTTGTTTTCTATCAAGTTCACGATTTAAGGCAAGAGGCAGTGCATGGCTACAAGCATAAAAACTAAGCGCCAAGAAGACTTTATGTCTCGCCATTGGCGGGGTCTGATGGGGTTTACTTATTGCATCATTTGCTTCTTTGACTTTGTTATTGGCCCATGCCTTTACTTTTACGTCCAGCAATTTGAAACACAAGCCTCTAACGATGCTTATCGTCAATGGCAGTCTATGACTTTGCAGGGCGGTGGATTGTTCCATTTCTCTATGGGCGCTGTGCTTGGCGTTAGTTCATGGGGTAAGACGCAAGAGCGCACTTCTGATGGAGCAAAAACAAATGCTGCTTAATCCTTATTTTTGGGTCGCTCTAGCACTTAGCTGGCTGGTGGTCGGTGTCTCAGTCTATGAGCATGAAGAAACGAGTTTTAACAAGGAACGAGCAATTGCTCAGGCTGCATTAGATGCCGCCAACAAACACGCACAGGAGATTACAAATGATCGAGAACAACGAATTGCCAAGATTTCTAGCGATTTGGCAGCCTCGCAAGCAAAAGCTGACAAGTTTGCAAAGGATTTGCATAGCGGCATTGCCTCTGGCGCTGTTAGGTTGTCAATCCCCATTGCCAGTTGTGGCTCAGTGTCCAACGATTCCTCCTCTGCCAGCGGGAATACAGAAGCAAGAGCCGACCTTGACGCAGGAGTTAGTCAATCTCTTGTCTCCCTCACAGAAAGAGGCGACCAAGCCATAAACCAACTCAATGCTTGCATTGATGCTTACCAAACACTAAGGGATAAACAATGAAAGAGAACTTTGACGCTTGCTTGAAACTTTTGCTCAAGTCTGAAGGTGGTTTTGTCAACGACCCCAAAGACCCAGGCGGTATTACCAATTTAGGCGTTACTAAGCGTGTTTGGGAAGAATGGGTAGGGCATGATGTTACAGAAACCGATATGCAGCGTTTACAGCCTTCTGACGTTGCTCCGCTGTATCGTAATAAGTATTGGGATAGGGTTAAAGGTGATGACCTTCCTAGTGGTCTCGATTACTGCTGTTTTGACTTTGCGGTCAATGGAGGCGTTGGTCGTGCTGCTAAGTTGCTTCAAGCGATTGTCGGTGTTGACCAAGATGGTTCTATTGGGAACGGCACTATTGCTGCTATAAAAGCGCATGACCCTAAAGAGCTGATTGATTTGTATTGCGCTCGGCGGCAAACTTATTATGAAAGCCTGCCAACTTTTGAGCATTTTGGTCGTGGCTGGACTGCTCGGGTGAGTCGTGTTGAGGATGAGGCCAAAGAATTGCTTGCCTGACATATTGGCGTAATGTTTGACGCACCTAATTGCGCCATGAAAAACGTCCCAAATGCAGAGCAGGCCGAACTTTTTGATAAGTTTATTAAAAAATGGCAAGCAAAACTGAATTTGAACGATTGGCGCATTGAGCGTTATAACAAGACTGTTAGGGACGCTATGGCTTGTATTACCTTTGATGATGATGCAAGACTAGCGACTTACCAGCTTGGTTCGTTTGGTGAGGAAGAAATCACGGCAAGCAGTTTGGAATCAACTGCGCTGCATGAGGCATTGCACGTTTTTCTGCATGATTTGCGTAAATTCTCGGATGATGAGGGCGTAGAGCATCAAGTCATCAATGTGCTGGAAAAGCTGCTATTGGAGATTTAAATGCCTCTTATCAAACTTACAGATGATGAATTCTTGCAACTTTGGCGGGAACATGGCTCTGCTAGAAAAATTGCCAAGATTACTGGCATGGATCAGAGAAACATTTACAGGCGCAGAGATCGGCTAGAAGAAAAGATTGATGCTCCTTTGTATACCATCAAAGAAAGAATTATTGCTAGAGAGCATCCAGCTCGCAAACTCTTAGGTATTGAAAATGGATGTGTCATCGTTTTTTCTGATGCCCATTTCTGGCCTGGAAATCGATCTACCGCTTTTGATGGTCTTTTACATCTTATTAAAGAACTCCAGCCCAAAGCCGTTATCTGCAACGGCGATGCTTTTGATGCCGCTACTATTAGTCGTCATCCTCGGATTGGATTTACTCATAGCCCATCCTTAGTCGAAGAACTGAAGTCTTGTAAGAATCAGTTAGGCGAAGTCGAGGAAGCCGCTAAAGCCGCTCGGCATAATGTGAAGCTGGTATGGCCTTTGGGCAACCATGATGCTCGATTTGAGACCTTTCTAGCGGCTAATGCGCCTCAGTATGAGCAGGTGCAGGGGTTCTCATTGCGTGACCACTTTCCTGATTGGGAACCTTGCTGGTCATGCTGGCCTACTGAGACATTGGTTGTTAAGCACCGCTGGAAAGGTGGCGCACATGCTACCTATAACAACACGTTAGGCTCTGGTGTATCAATGGTGACAGGACACCTTCACCAGCTTAAATGGACGCCTTATAGCGACTATAACGGTGTGCGTTACGGTGTGGATTCTGGAACGCTGGCAGAAGTTGAAGGGCCTCAGTTTTATAACTACACTGAGGACGCTCCTTTAAATTGGGGGTCTGGCTTTGCTGTTTTGACCTTGTTTAAGGGGCAATTGTTGCAGCCAGAGCTTGCTAGAAAGTGGGACTCAGACCATATTGAATTCCGAGGCAAAATCATTAGGGTCAGAGAGCCGAAGAATTTAGACGTTCAATCGTTACATTAAGGGCATCCAGTTCTTCCATTTTGCGGATAGCCCAAGCCCTTTTTTGTCCATGCCAACCCATCATTGACCCTCGGTGGCAGTCTGGACAGAGCGCAACGCAGGTATATTGAAGCCCTTGCACGATGTGGTGGGCTTCACTTGGCCCAGGCGTATCACAAACACTGCAAGGAAGCTCCTTAACTCTGGCTAAGTATTGACGTTGTTGTTTGTTGAGTTTGTTGTTCATCTATGCGTTTTAGTTTGATGGTTACATCCTCAACTTCATCAAGGTTATAAACACGGTTAGCAATCTTATCCAGCAAGTCGCCACTGTCGTTTTTAACAGTGACTTTTAGTTTGACTACATAAGTTTTTAAACTAATTCCCATTCTCTTTCATCCCTGTTTGATTTTGATTTAACTTTTTTGCCTGTTGGTCGGATAAGACCCAGCTTGACCATTTCATGCAGCCTGCGAGCTACTTGATTGGGGTCTAACTTACACCTGTCGGCTATCCCGTCCTTTCCCTGCGGGCCGCTAAGAACCAGCACAGCTAGGATTTGGTCGTAGTGACCAACTTCAAAATCCACTTTTTTAGCAGCATCTTTGCTAGTCTGCGGGTCATTCTTGCGAGCTAGTTTGAAAAACATGATTGTCCTTTTTGGGGTGTGGGCAGTTTTCGGGAACATCGACAACGCACCAGATAGCCGTGTATTGCCCATTTGACGGGCCTTCCCATCGATCTATATAGGCGTCAGGCATGGATTTAAGGGATTTGCGGATTACTTCTGGTAAAGCCTTTAGATGGTTGGCAATTGATTCTGCTGACAGCCCATCTTGCTGGGTTTTCATTAAGTCTCTGATTTTGTGGTGATGTGGGCGCATTAAGTTACCAAGGTGCTGGTTCAAAGTTGTCGGGGTTAAATTTAGGTTCACCAGGTTTGCTTGGTGGTAATTGGGTTGGGAAAGGCCAGTTACTCATGTGTTCTTCTCCTCGGCGTAGCCGTTCTTTTGTTTTAGTTTGGCTTCGATGGCTTCTTTGAGTTCGTGAATTAACCAATAAATTCCTTCTGCATCTCCGCCCATTTCAACCCAAAGATTAGCCACGGCATCAACTATTTTTCTGTCTGCGCTATTCATGTGTTTTTGCTCCTTAATACGGCTTCGATGGCTCGGGCATATTCATTCGCCCACCCTCGCGAATTTCGGTCTATGTGGTTTGTGCAAAGATAAATCTCCTCATCCGTTAACCCAACCCATTCACGCTCTGGTTGTGCCAGTGCTTCTTCGCAAGTGTTGCACTTGCCAGCACATTCTTTAACAAGCAACTCGGCGAACTTTTCAAAATCATCTTCTGTAAATTTGACAAAGTTCGTACTTCCAGCAAATCCTTCATAAAATTCTCCACCAGTCTGTTCGGCAAGTTGGTGAATTCTTGTGGGTTTTGTTTGTTGGTTCATTTCAATTTCCTTTGTGGTTTGGTTAATCATTCTGTTTCTCCTGTTGCTATTGTTGAAGCCGAATAGCGCGGTCATACCCAATTACAGCGCAAAGTTTTGCATTTAAATCGCCAGTTAAATTAAATGCTTGTTGATAGTGCCCAGTAATTGCCAATGCAAAACGATGCGAATCTTGAATTTTTTGACTTACGTTTGTATCTTCCAACGAGTTAATCAATGTTCGCTCACAGAAAAAGTAATCTGGGG
>Ga0208614_1000094_pt1 | contig 32077 bp, 31 predicted proteins | sample CryBogCBE23Jun09_FD_184554 | JGI IMG/M metagenome (GOLD analysis project Ga0208614, IMG submission 184554) | Freshwater microbial communities from Crystal Bog, Wisconsin, USA - CBE23Jun09 (SPAdes) | ecosystem: Environmental > Aquatic > Freshwater > Lake | place: Crystal Bog, Wisconsin, USA...
CCCTTCTTGGCGAGCATCTTACGGACCGTCTTCTTCTTGACTAGGCGCAGGTGCGTCTTGAGTCCCTTGTGGGAGCGGCGGCGGCCACCAACGGATGCGGGGGAGAGAGCAGATGAACCACCAACAGCACCTTCCATTTCTGTTTTATACTCTTTCTAGGAGAAATTCTTCAAGCCGAGCAGGATTGGCAAGGCTCGACTGTGAATTTTTGTGCAGAGGCTGCAGCCTTTGTACGCAGATAATAACATCCAGTTTTTAGTCCCTGCTTCCACGCGTAAATATGCATAGACGAGATTTTGGCGTACGTAGGTTCTACTAGGAACAGATTGAGAGACTGCGACTGGCAGATAAATGGAGCTCGATCCCTTGACATATTAATCAGCGTCTTCTGTGGGATTTCCCATGCCGTCTTATACAGTTCCTTCAGATCATCGGGAATCTCCTCAATGTTCTGAATGGATCCATTATTATTCATGATCTGTTCGCGGGTCCACGAGTTCCATAGACGCAGCTTAATTAAGTCAGCAACGAGGTACTTATTTACTACCATGAAATCACCAGCAAGGACACGGCGAGTGTACAGATTTGACGTGAACGGCTCAAAGCATTCGTTATTTCCAAGAATCTGGGACGTGGATGCCGTAGGCATAGGGGCTACTAGCAACGAGTTCCTGATTCCGTACCGCTGCATCTCGCGTCGTAGGACACTCCAATCTAGGGTAGGATTCTGACCATCCCACAAATCAAACTGGAACTTGCCGTTAGATGTTGGTGATCCAGGATATGACTCGTAATGACCAGCCTTTTCCACGACTGGCATTCCGCGCCAGTACCCTTCAACTGTATTTGCAGCTGCAGTTTCAATGCTGGACTGACAGGCTGCGTAATAAATGTTTTCGAAGATATCACGATTCAGTTTCTGAGCTTCTGGAGAAGACCAAGGTAGACGCAGCATAGCAAACACATCAGCCAGTCCCTGTACACCGATACCGATAGGACGATTGCGCATATTGGACGCACGAGTTTCGGGGGTAGGATAGAAGTTCTTATCAATCACAATATCCAGATTTCGAGCGAGAATCGCAGTATACACCTGAAGCTTACCAAAATTGAACTCTCCATTCTCTACGAATTTCGGGAGTGCTAGTGAGCCCAAGTTACATACTGCAGTTTCCTTTGGCGACGTGAACTCCATGATTTCGGTACACAAGTTGCTTGACTTAATCGTACCCAGATTCTGCTGATTAGACTTACGATTGGCCGCATCCTTGTAGCACAGGTACGGATTACCCGTCTGAATCTGGCAATCCAGAATCATCTGCCAGATCTTTTGAGCTGGAATGGTCTTGCGTCCCTTTCCGTCATTCTCGTACTGAGTATACATCTCTTCGAACTTATCTCCCCAAACTTCATCAAGTCCAGGGCATTCCTTAGGACACATCAGAGTCCAATTGCCGTTTGCCTCAACTCTCTTCATGAACAGATCAGGAATCCAAAGTCCATAGAACAGATCACGCGCCCGATCTTCTTCTGCGCCCTGATTGAGACGCAGACGCAGGAAATCTTCAATATCCGCATGCCAAGGCTCTAGATAAATCGCGAACGAACCGTTACGCTTTCCGCCCTGATTCACGTACTTAGCGGTATCGTTGAACACTTTCAGCATTGGGACTAGACCGGTAGACTCGCCGTTCGTTCCATGGATCTTGGAGCCCCGGGCACGAATGTTATGTACAGACAGACCAATTCCACCTGCCCATTTAGAAATCTGGGCACAGTCGCCCAAAGTCTTATAAATGCCCTGAATTGAATCATCAGCCATTTGAACGAGGAAACATGATGATAGCTGAGGAGTTTGAGTTCCTGAATTGAAGAGAGTTGGTGTAGCGTGAATGAAGAATCCCTGTGATAGAGCATCATACGTCTCCTTCACTCGTACGAAGTTCGAGCCGTGAAGCTGGATAGCTACGCGCATCCACATATGCTGTGGGCGCTCAATAACTTCGCCATCAACCTTCAGAAGGTATCCACGCTCCAAGGTCTTGAACCCGAAGTAATCAAACATATAGTCACTATCGTAACAGATCATTGCCTGATAGGTTTCGGCATTCTTACATACGAGATCATGGTACTCATCCGAGATAACCTGGGTCTTGCCGTGATAAAGCTTCTCTACACACTCCGACAATGATGACGGCGTTGTCTTGTGATGATTATCAATCACAATACGAGATGCTAGAGTTCCATAATTAGGATGGTATCGCGCTTGCATCATCGCACACGTTTCCGCTGCAAACTCATCAAGCTTCGACGTGGGCATTCCGTCCGTAAGCTGATTGCAGACCTTTTGCGCGACTAGATCCGGATTGACATGCTCAAGCCCGTCCGATAGTTTGCGGACACGCTGGAGAATCTCGTCAAATGAGACCGGGACGCGTTCACCATTACGCTTCGTTACGTACATATGGTCAGTCATTTCTTTGTTCATCTGTAAATTTAAGTCAACAAAATCCGTTTCAGGGGGCGGCGAGTTGGATAGAGATATGCATAGATTCAAGTTCGCGTAGGAAAAGACCCGCCGAATACGGTATCTCAATCTTAGTTCCTTGCTGGTCCGCAGTAGAATCTAAATTTCCAGTTTCTTCCTGTAATAACGTTTCGGATTTATCTGAACGTTCCATCAGACTTTCGTTCAGGAACTTGGACATTCCGTGCGAGATAATTGAATCGCGCTCCATTTCTCCAATACGCAGTCCACCATCGTTCGCGCGTCCTTCTAACGGCTGATGGGTCAGAAGCGTCTTAGGTCCACGCGCACGGTAATTGATTTTGTCATCAACCATCAGTTTGAGGCGGAGGTAGTAAGTAGGACCAATAAAGATCTCGGCATCCATCATTTCACCAGTTTCGCCATTGTACATGATTTCGTGGCCGTAAGGGTGCATTCCCAGTTTAAGAAGTAAGTCTTTCATATCAGAAATACGGTTCTGGGTCGCAAACGATGTAGAATCAACTAAGGATCCAACTTCAATACCGGCTTTGACGGACATCGTTTCAATGAACTGGCCGATAGTCATGCGCGAAGGAAACGCGTGAGGATTCACAATCATATCTGGTCGTAACCCTGACGCTGTAAAGGGCAAATCCTCTTCAGCCATCCTCATTCCAATCGTTCCCTTCTGACCGTGACGGGAACAGAACTTGTCACCTAAGACTGGACTACGTTTCTCAGCTACACGGATCTTGACGCCTCGTAACCCTTCTTTCGTAATATAGCGATATACCCCATCAACAATACCTTTCTGTCCGCGTTTAGGTTTACCACTCTTGTCGCGATAATTCACAACTTCCTGTTCAGTATTTGAAATTGGCGTCACAATTCCTACTAAGACTGTATCTCCTGTAACTTCGGATCCCACCTTAATAATTCCATCACCATCGAGTTTCGTGTAATCCATTCCTTCTTTGGGAACTACAGTTTCGCGGTACCGTGAATCAGTCAAGATGTTTCCAAATAGAGTTGACTTGAATACAATAAACTTACCCCTGTCAAACCCAGACGATAAAGCTTCTTCAACAATATCGTAAGAATGGTAATATATCGTATCAAAAAGTCCTCGCTTTAGAGCATTGTCATTGATAATCACTGAATCTTCCTGATTGTACCCTGAATAAATACCTAGGGCTACAATGATGTTGTCTCCATACCCTAAACATCCATCCTTACCCAAAATATGCCGTGTCGTCCATGTCTGGGATAATGGAAGCTGAGGAGTGTTCATCCATACTGCCATCGTATCGAACCGTTTATTGAAAGCAGTATTATGCCATCCACATGCATGTTTTGACTGCTGACACGAGAACATATTTCGCGGAGCCTGATTATGATCGGCATTTGGAATCACACTTCCTGAAGCCGAGAAAATCGTGGATCCGTGGATTTCCGATAAGTGAGTATCCGAAAACGGTTCCATCCGAACACGTAAACATTCGGATTCCTGTGGGTCTACATAATCCATAATCTTATTATCAAAATCTGCCCACTTAGAAACACGTTTAACGGCTTCGGGTTTTGTACCTTCGCGGTACAACGGACGAGTCGCACGACCAGCATCTGTCCAAATGAAGTATTCGTTATCTGCGCGGTTCCAGCACAGCGAAATAAACTTCGAGATTTCGCGGTTGCGACGTTTCTGTAATGTATCGTAGTGGAAGTCTTCAGTATCGGCAGTAAACACTCCGACCATATCCGCATTCACAAATACTTTCGTCCACATCGGACTGAACTTTCCAGGATTGATGAGATGGGTATGCTTGAACGTCTTAAAGGCAGTCACAATGTCGTACATGATTTTCGAAGGAGTTGTGGTTGTTATCGTAGATAAAAGGGTCATGGACTTAATCATTCCTACATTTCCTCCATCCGGATTATCGGATGGACACATGTACCCCCACGAACTTCCGTGTAACCGACGAGCGGCATACGCTTTCGTGTTCTTGTCCATATCCAAATTCACACGACGTAACATGGCTATCGTTCCGACATACGAAACACGAGTCAGTTCTTGGCATATTCCGTCCTTACCTCCCCACTTCCCCTTGTACGACTTCTCGATTTCGCCAAGCATCATATACGATTTCCAGTACTGATTAGGACCGTCGCGAGTCAAGTTTATCAGTTTCTTATTTAAGTACGTCTGGCGCTCGAACTCGATGCGCTCGTCCATACGAAGAAGCATATTGTTCGCGACTAACTTGTAGATCCGGCGGAACTCTTCAAAACATAAATCTCCAGAAGCGTACAGACGCTTGTACCGGTAATGATCACGATCGCTTTTGGGTTTGATATCCAGCGCAACATCCATCGTCATCTTCAGCATTTGGCCTAGGATGTACGCTTTGCGACGGTAAAGAGATCCAGCGCTTTCCCCTTCACGAGGCTCACAGTGAGAGAACAGATCGTTGTACAGGTTCACATAAACTGCAGCCTGGGTAGGTGTACGGCACACGCGCTTTAGAACTAGAAGGTTTGGATCTTGAGTCTGATCCTCCTCTTTCTTCATTTCGTCACTTAGGAACTGCTGGTGCGATAGAATGATTTCGGAAAATAGTTCATCATAGATAGTGCGTTCGTCATCAGGAATACCTGCAAATATCGTATCGTAAATATCTTTATCTGTTGTCACACCAAGGGCATAGAATACGCTGATAACTGGTACAGGTTTGTTGAATCCGTGTAGTTGAATAATACACAGACGCTTATTGTAAAATTCCGTAAAGTTATCGGTTTTTGCAATTACGTTTGGATCATCTGGACGAGCATTCTTGGGCGGAAGAATAAGGAAGTGTTTGTAAGGACCGTTCGTACCTGATTCGTTAATTGTTGTTATACCCGCAACATACTCGTCCGGCTCACCTTTAGTTGCACCTTCTACCTTGGTAGATACTTCTTCCGCTTCTACACGTCCAATGACTGGAGGGCGAGACGCTGAAGATTGAGGGCGTTTATTCGCATACATCATGTTCTCAGCCAGTCGTTCCTGGGTTAGGAGAACCTTCTCAGCACCACCAACAATAAAGTACCCTCCAAGTTCAAATTTGCATTCACCAGAGTCCAAGAGCTGTTCGGATCCCATCGACGTAAGGTAACAAAGAGGGCTTTTTAACATTAGAGGAAGCTGACCAATAGTTACGTCCTCGAATGTCTGAGTCACGGTCTCGTCGGAAAATACATACTCAATATCCATATCAGCTCTGATCTCGAATGTGTATGTAGTGTTATCAAGGCGACAAGAGTGAGGAAGTACAGCTGCTCCTGAATCGTCGGTACGAGGATAGTACCGGATTTTATCCCCGTTTTTTCCGCCTACATATACGTGAATTTCGCGTCCATCTGCAAGAATGCGACCAATATTTGGGTTCCAACCTCGAATGAAATTGGGAATCTTTGTACTCAACAAATCCGAGAATGAATCAAGGTGGTGTCGAACTAAAGGATTTGGAGTATCCTTGAAGTATGTTTCTATCACGTGCCTCGCAACTTCCATTACTTTCTCTGTAGAAAAACAAGAATGGTCCTTACCGAAATCCTTGTTGCTGTTATTGTGACTTTGGTATTATTGGCCCTATACAAGTACGTCATAAACCCACAAATGGTAATACCGGCAGGTAAAGGTTCACCATGTCCTGATCAGTGGTCGCTCAATGTTGGAAGTGGAATGTGTGAGCCCCAGTACACGACTTCATGTGGACCGTTTGATCCTAAGACCCCGACGCTTCAGACCCCAGAAGCCAAGTGCAATTTAGCACATAGTTGTGGAACTGATTGGCCGGCGAATTGCCCTTAATTTAGACATACAAAAACTACACTTACAAATGAAAATCGTCGACGGATTTACCTTTTATAATGAATTGGACATTCTGGCATATCGTTTAAATATTTTGAACGATGTGGTAGATTACTTCATTATTGTTGAATCAACTCATACTCACGTAGGTAATCCCAAACCATTATTTTTTGAAGAGAACAAGCAGAAGTTTGTACAATTCAGTCATAAAATCATTCATATTATCGTGGAAGATTTCCCCTTTAAAGCACCTAATATCAACTATCAAAAGAGCGAACAGTGGCTAAATGAACAATTTCAGAGAGATGCTATCCATCGAGGACTTGATAAGATTTCATTGAATGATGAAGATTGCCTGATGGTTTCAGACGTCGACGAGATCCCAGATCCGAATGTGCTGAAACGTATTCGGGATGGACACATGAAGATTTCTGTAGCGAAGCTTGGTATGGATCTTTACTATTATAATTTGGTATCAAAGTTTGAACATTCTGTATGGACTCATCCTGCTATTTCAACATACAAAACTTTAAACGATCTGGGCTTGACGTGTCAACGGCTCCGGTTTCATGAATGTCAGTCTATATATCCTGCTGGATGGCACTTATCGTATTTTGGAGACGCTAAATTCATTAAGAATAAGATTGAGCAGTTTGCACATACTGAACTGAATAGGAAAGAAGTCACAACGACTGAAAATATTGAAAAGAGTGTGCAAGACTCAACCGACGTATTTCATCGTGGACATCATATTACTAAAATACCTATTTCTGATAACAAGTATCTACCATTACAGTATGACATATACTTATCAAAGTTCATAGGTTAAATTGCGCATACCGAGAATCGAACTCGGGCACAGGCCTTATAAGAGCCTGGGACTAACCACTATCTTATATGCGCATTCTTAGTAGACGCAACACGTTTAGATTGTTTCAAAATAGACAAGTAATGTATTCCGAAGTTTATCGTCCGACAATGCTGGACGATGTCATAGGATATCGTGAAGAAAAAGAGTCCTTACGAAAGTACCTTGAATCCAAGAATTTTCGTAAAGCTATTATGTTATCAGGTCCACCTGGAATCGGCAAGACTACACTTGCGTTATCGGCTGCTAGAACATACGGGTTTGATCCGCTGGAAATTAATGCATCCAGATCTATTCGTAGCTTCGAAGATGTAGAAAAAATCAAGGACGCGTGTCGGTCTGCTGTGAATATACATTCATTTATTCGTGGAGAAACGACTCGTAAAACGTGTGTGATTTTAGACGAAGTTGATGGTTCAGATCCACATGCCCAAAACAAGATTGTTGAATGGATTAAAGATCTTACCAGAAAAGTCCCGATTATTTGTACAGGTAATGAACTCCCTACAATTTTCAAGAGGAATTCAGAACATATTGAAACTTTAAGGTGTTTTCCACCAAGAGCTATGGACTTACAGATATTTTTCCCACAGCACGATGTGTCAACACTAATGAAAGATTGTAATCACGATGTACGTCGAATGTTACACCGAATGCAGTATGGCGAATCAGATACTATTCAGAAGTTTGTGAGTCCTCCGACTGGGTTGGCAGTGGAGAAGCAGTTCTTAATGCGTCAGTCGATGTTTGGGCTTCAGGACCCGTTTCACGAATATCATGTCGACAGACTGGACACCGAACACTCATTGAAAACCAGTTCACGATACAAGACCGATGGTACTCGTGCCGACAAACTCGAATTTGTACCCCGCCTGAAGAAATCGGTTCCTGACAAATCGCGCAAGGAGAAGAAGCCGTCTGAATAGCTTCTAGACCTGCATTGATCTGATTCGTAGATGCAGTCACTGGAACTGGGTCGGAAAAATTACGAGCCACTCCACCCGCTCCGGCTGGAAGAGTTACCGTAAGAAGAGCTTGGGTGAAATCTCCATAAACCTGAGATGTATGAATACGGTTGACAAGCTCAAGGATGAGTGTTTCCGTATTCAAAAAACGAGCTATGAGCGTGGTCCTAGCTGGAAAATTAATAGACCGAAGTGTTTCGTTGCACAGAAACTCTGTCCGAGCTTCCATCATTTCATGAAGAAGATCAACTATGCGCTCGTTCATTTCCATTTATTACATGAATCGTTTAAAACCACTAGCGTTTTGTAAAGTATGAGTCGAGCCGTGACTGGATAGGTTTTCCCTGTGCCTTAAGCATGTAGTCAGCACTCATGAACAGAAGCGAATCCAGATCTTTCTCTTTCAGTTTGAGGACTTTCAGGGTTGCTTCTTCTTCGTCTAGAGTTTCACGATACTGATCGTAAAACTTATTATAATCCTTTTTCCTATATCCATCCAACTGTTCAATAGCTAGTGCGAACAACTGGGCTACGGGATTCTGGATCTGGTTCGTGATATAGAATTCAGTATCTGGCTTCATCTTCTTCTCTCGGACATAATCTACATGCTCAATTTTGTCGCCCTGCTTTGATTTAGCGGAGTTCTCTGCGACATACACATACGCTAGGCGATCACCGACTTGTGGCTTATTTCCAGCATCGCGTTCCTCCATTCGATCAGCTAGAACACGATGTGCAATTTGGCTTGGGTTCTTATAGTCATCCCGCAGCTGCTTGGACAAGATAAACTTTTCCAGGGGGTACTCGTTCTTCATGACCTTCACCAGCATATCCTTCACCAATTTCTCAGCCGTCTTGATATTGCGGTGTTCCATGAGAGAATCTAGCGCTCCTCCAAACACATCCTTAACGATTGGGGCATTATCACGTCGCTTCAGTGCGACACCCATGGTCTTGCGCTTACATTTTGTGACATCGTCTTCGTACATCATACCGACATACCGTTTCCGGCAGAACAGAATGAATGGGTAGAACGTTTTCTCGTACTCGATCTTATGCGCCTTTCGTCCTGAAGCCGTAATTCGTTCAGCAGCTTTCTTACCTAACTCAATACTCTCAGCCAGATCTTTCGTGGCAAACTTGACGAAGATTGAATCTGTATCCCCATAAATCACCTCGCCTCCAAACTCAGATTCTACGATCTTCTTGGCATCATAAATCTTCTGACGACCTACAGCAGTCGTACACGCCGCAACCTCCAGACGTCGGATAGGTGAGGTTCGCGAACCACACTGACCATACACTGAATTGGCTACAACCTTGTAAGCTAACTGAAGACCATTCAGTACCGACTTTTGAGCATCGTCGTCAATCTTCTCCATCAACTTACGAGTTTCCTTACGCTTCTTAAGCAGGAGGTCAAGAGTCAGAGGCAGCACGCCTACAGTACGAGGATCAGAGTTTGGCTGGACAAATCCGCAGGTTATACGACCATTCGGAACCTTATCGTCTCCGAATGTATCGTACGACACTTCGTCAATCTTGTACCCTTCAGCAATCAGGTCAGTTCCGTCCGGTCCTTCATGCTTAAGCTTCTTTCCGGTTGCCGAGAAGGTCTTGACGTAGACCAACGTATCCGGCGATAAATTGTATGCAATCATGTTGGAAGGGTACAGCGAATTGAAATCAAGAACTGGGATTGGCTGGTCTAGATACATCCCAATCTTAGGAGGAAGAACGATTGCACCTTCGTACGAGGCATTGCCTTCTAGCCCTTCCTGCGTCATGATGATCTGGTTACGCTTGGAAGCGTTATAAACGACAGCCGAGTAAATCTTGATTCCCTGTCCTCGCAGAAAGATGTACTGAACTGGAACTCTGCATACATCAGACATTCCACGTGCATTCACGAGCGTGTCAAGTTTAGCCATCAGAGTCAGAACTAAGTCACAATCCTGAATACAGTACTTGGCAATGACTGCTCGATCATCTGCTGATCCGCGATGAGATGCAAACATCTCCTGAGCTGATGTATCGTCCTTACCAAAACACCATTCGAGTTTAGAAATATCATCGGGAGACAGATCTTTTAGGATACTATTCGTTGTGTCGCGAATCGTGAATGATTTCTCGTCCTTATCAATAACTTCAAACTTCTCGCCTTCGCGGTAAGGATTTGTAGTATTGGTCATCACATCAAACCGAACTTGGTTCCCTACAAACAATCCTCTGGTTCCTTTCGTACTAATCTTTACCAATGAATCCATATGATGAACATTTACTACCTTGTCGCGCAGGAAGGTAGCAGCTACGTTATCTAGCTTATAAGAATCCAGGTTCTGCTCTCGCCGAACGCTTAGAAGTAGATCTACAGCCAACCGACCATCAATCTCCAAATACCGAACTGCAAATTTACCTGATGCAAGTTCAAACGTCTTCTTGACGGTAGGGGCACACTCTGAATTCTTCCATTTGTTTTCGACACGACCTAGACGAAGAGTTAGGTTACGAAATTCTGCCCGATCAGCAATATATCCATCATCAAACCCAAACGTATTGTACCCCGCCAAAATATCAGGATTCTCAAACCTCACACACTTCTGAAACTCTTCCAGCAAATGCTTCTCATTGCGACAGCTGACGAAGGTTACAGTATCATCCTTAGAAGGTGTGCATGTTCCCGACACGAAGACGAAGCGCTTGTAAGAAGTCAGCATATCGTCAGTGTACCGAAAGCTCAGACCGATCTGGATAATCTCGTCTTCAGGGTTCGAAGAAACGGGGAAGTTCCCAGATGCAGAATACGTCTCAATATCGTATGCAGCCGCATACAATGGGATACTGGCACTGGGTTCAGGTGTAATATCTCGGTAATCCACGACGAACATTACGTCCACATTCTCATCATCATCTGGCTCTTCTTCATCACCTTCAAACGAAATCGGCGACGCTGGAGAAATGTCTAGCTCATGAAACAGTCGAATGAATGGTGGAAGATTAGCTTCATAAATATCTTCAAGCCGAATCTTCCGATCGCCAATCTTCATTCCATCTTTCAGAGTTTTCAGAGCTGTCTTGAACATCCAAATTGCCGGAAACACAAGCTTCCAAACCTTGATTGGTTTCAGTCCACTAAACCCTCGCATAGCATCCAACTTGAATTCCTGTGTGATTTTTAGTCCTCGCATAGGTTTACCCCAAGCAGTTTCAATGGCCGACTGAATACTTTGTGACGTTTCACCGTCGGACGATCGGAGATAGAAGTAAGGTTGGAAGCCAGTAAGCCGGACTTTCGCGACACGATCGTCATCCAGTCTACCAAATACATCAACAACATACTTATAGTTTGCGTCGTTCTCCAGCCAATCACAAGGTTGGAGCAACATAGTTACTCAAATTAAGTTCGGATGAGTTAAATTCGTTTTATAGTAATAAGATGTCGTCTAACTATGGACTACCGTTCATGTACGCCAACACTCGTCAGGGTGAGGCTTCTCGGGATGTAGCCCAGAATGAATCCAATACTGCTGGACTTAAGTCAGCTACTCCATCTGGATGCGGAAATGAATGGGCAGTAGCAGCTTCCATTCCTGGTCTAATTCCTCACGGAAACTATGGCAATTCCCCCGAGGGTGGATGTGCAATTGATACCCAGTCAGAGCTTCTGTTTGGTGTTCCCGGAACGGTCCGTATGAAAGGACCTAAACAGATTTTTGCTCGTCCATTCGCAACCACACCTAATCTAGGTATGGGAAGCATTGAAGGTATTGATGATCAGAGCCGCGTTATGTTCGGGCATTCGACGGCGAACCGGAAGAGCATTCAGACGGTGACTGATAAACAGTTTCCGGTATTTGAGCCTCTGATTGAAGAACGGGTAGCTGACATTCCTGATCACAATTATTTTGTTGAGCCGTTTCTTCGCGGAGGTTATTCGGCGCGTTTGGTGCCACGAACCCGCGTGGATTTAACGAAGTAAGTCGCTGATCATCCATCTTCTTCATTAATTCACGTAACTGCTTGATTTCCTGTTCTTCCTGGGTATATGTTCGCACGGGCTTTATAGCTTCATAGTACTTCCTCGCTGTGTTTACAGATGGAGGGAGGATCTTATCTACTGCATCCTCTACATCATTGGTTTCCGCATACACTCGCATCGCTTCATCCTCCGAACATCCAGTCAATTCAATAATTGTCTCGATGTGCCTGTTCATTTTTGTAGTATTAATGTAAATAACCTGAAGATGCGTTTCATCGATGCACTTTGCCCTCCTGCGCTTCTGTACATGCTCTACATCGCGGTCCACGTAGGACTGGATCTGACGCTGGGTCTGTACGCCACAGCCGCGGCAAAGGTCGTTATGGGTGTGGCTGGTGTCGTGATCCTGGACGCCCTATGCTCAGTTGACCTTGGCGTAGTGTCTTGGGCGATTGTTGCGACGCCGTTCATCATGGTCGCACTCGCTACGTCTATCTCGCTGGGTCTCGGTATTGATCGCCAGGTAGGTCTCGCGATGCGCGAGGGCTTTGCGTCTCTGACGGGTGACAACCTGAAGAACCGCGATCGTCTAATCTCTACTCTAAAAGACGAGGTTGGCGCTCTACCACTTTCACAGGATTCAACTTATTAAAGTAAATGCTACTGATCTCTTGGGTTTACCATCAGGTGTTTCATTGCTGCCGACGAGTTGAAACCATCCTGTTTTCTCCGAACAAGGCGGCACACCCTCTTGTCCCAGTATCTACCCTTCCTTGGCTATGGGTTGGCGCTGTTTACGATGACGGTATTACTGTAGAGTATACGAACGATATTAATAATACTATAAATTACGGTCTGCACGTAACGACAGAATGGCTCAATACGGTATTTGATGTATCAAACGTTACTTGGCGGTACCTTGATTCTAAGACGTTAGAAGAGAAGGATTTTCCTTCGTCAGGGTTTGTAATAGATGATTCCGAGTCAGCAGACGCTGCGAGCGAGAATGACTCAACAGATCCTCTCGAAGATGATTCTGAGCAAACCAACCCATTTTGAAACGGCCGAAGAGTTTGTTCAACTGAATAAAGTTTTTACGAAGGATAACTTACTTGATCGCATAATGGTATGGTTCGAAATGGTCATAAGTCCTTTACTCACTTTACTTTCTGCGTTGTACTACGGCGAAGCGCCATCAATATTCACTATGATGTCATTGTACAAGACTGTTAGTATGTGGAACGACTGGATTTATTTCCAGTTTTTGAAAGCCGAAGTTCACGAATGGACAAGTATTGTCAAATCCATTGGTGGACCGTTTATTGCTACAAATGATCCAGTGTATCACGCTTATGTGTATGCCGATGGTATGCAGCGCATACATTACGCCTGCTGGGGCGGTGGTGCTCCGTCCTTACCGAAAAACTGACTGAACGTCTTGAGAAGTTCAGCTCCCTGCTCAATTGCAGGTTTCATTTCAGATAACGAACCCATTAATTCCTTCTGAAGTCCCATGAGTTCCTTGGTGTCGCGGCGCATACCACCAATCTGCTCAGGGCTTAAATTACGATACGCATGTAGGATCGTCGTACCTACATCTACATGCGGATCAGACGTCTTAGGCGGCGCTGGCTGAGGATCGCTATCCTTAGACTTCCCCTTCCCCTTCTCATGCTTCTCCTCCTTCTCTTCGTCCTTATCATCAAACCCCTCAAACGTCCTCTTCGTGACCATTGAGATCAGGTACACGAGGACTAAGCCAACTAGTACCGACAGCGTATGGCTCAGCTTACCTACATTATGAGCTAGGATGTATCCCAGAATCACCCAAGCAATTGTAGCTGCAAGGTGGCGCTGGTACAGAAAAACCGCCGCAACGGCAAAAAGCAGACCGGCAATCAGTGTGTCCATTATTTATACAGCCTTGACAAAACTTCCAAAGCCCGAACTGGGTCCAGCACCGTGGTCATTGAACTTTCCGCCCGTAGGAACGCCGGGATTATCGCGAGATGTTACACCCGTGTAGTTCGCCATACCAGCTACACCCTCACCTCCGAACGAAGCCGACACACCGCCGTACTTTCCACCTCCGCGCATCTTACGACGCGTACGACGCCCCGCCTTCTTAGATCCCTTTCGCTTACGACCAGCGCCTAGAATCGCGTTATTGCCGCCACGAGATGAGTTAGCCGTGAAATCTCCCATCTCAGAGCTGCGACCCCAATTTGCCGCTCCAGTCGCGAGTGCGCCGTCAAACCCATAGTATCCTCCGCGCATCTTGCGCCCACCCTTCTTCGTCTTGCGAACCGTAGTGGGAGGAAACGCAACCTGGGGATTTCCAGAAGTGTTGTATACTGAATCATTACCTCCGCGCCGACGACGAACCGTATGTTTCTTAGAAGAACCCTTACGAGTCATTTAATCTATAGAAGGAATGTTTTCTAGAACTGTCCATGATCCGTCTTCATTCTTTGAACACTTGAGTTTGAATGACGACCCTTTCGAACGCAAGAACACCGATGTTTTCAGATCGGGAACCCGAAGGTATCCTCCCCCCGTAACTTCGTAACAATCTGGAATAGGAAGTTTCGTGATATCCTGACGATCATCAGAATCTGTGAAATATCCATGCTTACCTGGTTCGTCTGGATGTTCTTCGTATCCTCGGACTTTATGAGTCTTATTCAGATCCTTCTTGTGAATGAGTTGAGCTGTGAATTTTGAAGGGTAAATAAATGTATCCATAAGATCTTTGAGCCAATGATACCGCTGTTCAAACGTAGAACAGGCAAACACGCAGTTGGAATTAAAGATAAATATATCAGAAATCACGAATTCGAATGGACCCATGCGTTCAGCTCGGAGAAACGTGTCTCCGCAAATACGTTCATCGACTATACACGGGATACGGCGACACTCCTGTGTGGTCATCCAAAGACACACGGGAATAGCGTTTTCGTATGTGAATATGATCCATCCTGAAGTACCGGTTGTTTGTGGGACTTTAAAGGTCTTACAGTCCGTCGGGACGGGTTTCTTGTAGACCAGCCGGGAGCTCGGCGTCCAGGCGTAAAGAGTCTGAAGCTGATTTGCGCGGCTCATACTCCGGTAATTTTACTTCCTGAGTCTGCTGAGTGAAAGCCGGTTCGTTTTTCTGTGGGAGTTGCTGGGGCGGTCCCTGCTGGAGATAAGGTGAGTGAACTGGTGGGGGTTGGACTGGAGCCTGTTGCATTGGGACTGGAACATTTCGGTAAATGATCTGCGGCTCCGGGGGGTAAAGTACACGAGTAGCCACATAAGCAAAAATCTGTAGGATTGCTAGGACACAGATTGTCGCTAGCGCGATATAAAGAACATCTAATGCTATCATTTGTTGATCGTGCAGTTTTTTCAGACCTCGTCTACAACGTAAAGTTCTGAATACTGGTTCCCCACCTCCATCCACATCTTCTTAGGAGTGTACACTGAATAACTCACTGATTCAGAGTACAATACCTTTGCCGGTACTACTCCTTCCCACAGCTCCTCTGTATACTCGAGCATATCGGTATCTGAAGTTACAAAGTGACGGCGAATCTTCATTTGGGGGATATAAGCCCATCCGTCATCGCACCATAGGACCTGTACTTCCTTTGTTTCTCGAATTGCCGGAAGCTTGAATGGTACCTTGCGGCCGTTGTATCTCTTGATTCGCATTCTTTATAGTTATAGGATCTAGTCCCATTTGAATCCGTATTTCGTACGATTTCTGAATGATTTCGCAGAGATAGAGGGTATCGAACAAAGCATTATGGAGTTGGTCGGTCTTTGGTGTGTGACCTACAACGTTCTCATACAGTTCTTTTAGTTTCGGGTACTTGTACCCAAACCGACCCGGGATCTTACACATTGGCGTACCGATTTCCATCGTACAAAACTTACGTTTCGGAAACCCTTTGAAATCCTTCATCCCTAAATCCCAAATAATAGCGTTCAGTACGACGTTCATATCAAATTTCAAATTATGAGCAACCATGACGTCACACTGTTCGGCATTAAATGCTTCCATCACACCCTGAAGAGGAATCCCAAACTCCAAAGCTTGAGCGTTAGTAATACCGTGAATACGCGACGAATCGGGAGGAATCGTCCATTTGTCTGGGCGTACGATATAACAATGGCTTTTTACGACCGTATTTGTTTTGGAGTCTAGAACAGCCCAAGAAATGGACACAATGTGTGGCCAGTTGTTAGGAGATTGGTATGCCGATAAGCTCATATCATTTGGTAGACCGGTAGTCTCAGTATCAAACACCAAAATCTTCATTCTTATTAGTTTTGGGTACTTGGTTTAATCCACTTTCGTTTTACGCAGTGTGGAGTAGGTAGTAAGCTACCGCTCCGAAGACAACTGAGTGTACTACTAGACCATACGTCGTTGGGCACCCGCCGCTGGCAACACGGAGCGTCTCGACGTAATGAGGTGCGACCTTGCCAACAACCGTGCCAACTAGACGATCGACGAGGCTGTACGTCGTAGGAGAGCTGAGGACGAAGAAGAGGACGGCCAGAGTAAAGCAGTGAACGAACTTCTTGCTGAACATTTGTGTCTTACGTAGAAAATGTCTTCTGAGTTTGTATAATTGATTTGAGCCATTCTGGGATATTTTCAACGATTCCTTTAACTGTCATAATATCTTGAGGAACAGGGTAATGAATATCCAGCGTATTGCTTTCGCAAATAAATAGACATGCACAAGTCAGAAAACATATACGCTGTTTAAGAAGACCTGGATTCCATCGTAAGCAGTGAAGTTTGTACAACGCGTCAATGTACGGAGCTAAAAGTCCAGCTTGAGGTGATGACCGAGCTGCATAATGAACAATATCCCAAAATACCCAAACGACATGTCTAGAATGGTCGTGCGAAATGTAGGGGTTGGGACGGTAAGCACATAATAGATTTTCTTTACGGTTTTGTTTGTACACTGAAGCAAATTTTAATATCCAAGATATCCAGTACAAAGCTCTAGTAAAATCCCGCGATTCTGGACGTAAGCAGTAAGCTAGTTCGTTTAACGACACGTACAGATCTAACGGATCTTCTTCTTTCACTAAATGCCGAACGTAATTCGAAGATGGAGCCTTCAGATTTTCCGTGATTGTAACCTGCTGGAAATCATGTTCGGGCTTTATGGACGGAAGTGACGGTAGTTTGTTTTTACGTGTTAGAGCCGTAGTCGCAGAAGCTTCACAAACTAAATTTCTCACCGCATTATTGTTACGCATATCGGTCATAGCCAACACCGAATACTGGCCTTCATAGGGAGCAAATCTTTCATACGCTTGAACCAGGTACAGAAACACATTCGGAGCTGCGCGATTAATATGTTTAGCCGATGACTCAAATAGAGTTTGCCACATTGAATGAACTAGACCAGAACATAGAAGTTCCAACGTCCAGTAACAAGCGTAATCTGCATGACCTAACTTGATGTTCTCTTCCAGAACTTTGAAGACATGTGTCCGCAAATGTCCAGAGAAAGTGAATTTTTGAAAATCTAATACTGTTCGTCCGTCGGTTACTACGACGTTCATTACTTCGTGAAATATACGAGATATTGATACTCCTTACCGCATCTGACCAAATCTACGCTCTCAACGTGGGTAAACCCAGACGTTCGAATAATATTGATCATACGTTCCTTGGAAGGCATATTTAAACTTAGTTTGTTTTCACGATACTTGATACCGTTATTGTTCGAAGGATCGTAGTACGAGAACACTTCATCATACGAAGCATCATCTTCGCCGGCTTTCTTCTTGAGTTTGCCAGTGTACTTGAATTTATCAAAATAGACTACTGATTCAGTCTGACGTTCAATATTGTACTTCTGTAACGAAAATGCAGCAAACGGCGAGGACAAATCGTGTAAAGGATCAAACTTATCTGGATCAACTAAATGAACAACAAAGTATCCGCCAGGTTCAAGCCATTGGTAAGCGTTGTCCGACAGAATACGAGGATTCTGGAACATATACATTGAGAATCCCAATAGTAAACAGTGGCTGAACGATTTAGGAGAATACAACTGGGGTAACGTCACATCGCCCTTATTGAATTTAGCCGACGGACACCGTTCTCGAGCTTTCGTTATCATTGCGTCAGATGTGTCAACGCCAATATACGATACTCCTAAATCACGAAAAAACGGGGCATGAGTTCCAGTTCCGCAACACATATCCAAAACCCGAACCGAAGAGGTTTGACGATCAGCTAATGAGATATCCTGCATCGACACTTCCTCGTACTTAATACGCTCATTCGAATTCCAAAGAGAATCGTAAATAGAAGCATACATCTCATCATAAATTTCAGCATCGTGTAACTCTTCCGTCTTTCCGTCCTCAAACCCTTCAATGGATGAATACCATACGGTGAGACCATACATTAAGAATATAAGAACAGCTAGGAAGATATACGCTGTCTCCATTAGTTTTACTTTAGACGATTTCCTCCTAAAATAGAAGGCGGAGGAGACGTGTAATTACGATACTTTGAATACGCCAAGAATGCAGCTGCAATGCCTAGAACCGCTACAAGGAAGTACAAAAGGATTCCAAGTAGATCAACTTCAGTTTCGGACTTACCTGATAACTTCCACTGACGGTCTAGTATATCAGCCTTGGTTTTTTCCGCCTCGTAATCTTTTTGTAAGTACGGCATACCACCATCCGATGATAAAGATTTTGCCAAGTCTGCAAACTGGGACTGTGAATTCAGCTGTGCAGTTAATGCCTCAAACTTCTGACGGTACTCTGTTAATACAGGTTCAACTGCATGTTTAGCCATGCTCTCTTTATGATCAGCTAACCATGTTGGACCGTTTAAAAGAGTGTAGTAGTCCGTCTTAGCTTGGACGTCTGAAGGGTTTGCCTCCATCGCAGACTTCAGAGCTGCGAGTTTCTTTTCTTTAAGGCAGTCTGGTCCACAAGGCTGAAAGAGTGACGTCATTATTTAAAGTCAGGTAAATTCCGATAACCAATACGACTAAAGCAATAGCATGTACGAACCATCCGAACGGCGAAAATATGGCATAGACTAAGGCGGTTACCGCTAGAGTCACAACAAACTTCTGGATAGTTGGCTGAATACCATTCAGCTGATCCAAGCTCTTCTTCTTCTTTTCTAGATCGGTTTCAACTTCACTTATACGAGTATTCGCATCATCCTGTGCCTTTGTAGCATCTCCAAATAACTGAGCGAATAAAGATTTGAATGTAGATAACTCCTGGTTCACAGCCATCACTTGAGTTTGCCGACTGTAATCTTTCGTCACATCAGATACAACACTGTCACGATTCTTATCTAACGGAGCAATCGAACCAGAAATTGAAGAATAGTCCGGGTTCGCTATACGGTTAAAAATATTACCAACACTTCCTGACGTAGACGATGTCATCCATAGCTGTTTCGTAGATGGGTCGCCGGTCAAGTAAAGAGGTAAGTATCCCTGAGTATTTAAGGGCGTGATGTTAGGTGCAGAACAATCTCCTTGACACTCCGAAACACCTGCGCTATTTATTGCAAAAAGACCAGTCTGATCCAGATCACCGACTAATGAACCTACTTGTTTGCCTTGTAGTCCAGCAATTGGGGCCCATCCAGTCTGTAACGTCTCATCCGACTTCATAGCATTTCCCGCTCCATCAATTCCGTACAAGGCACTTGAACTAGATGATGTTATTTTTACAGTTATGTCGGATACCGGCATATAGTTGGACATAGTGATGGGTTTAGGTAGCTTGACTTTCTGGTTAGAAGCTCCCTGTAACCAAATATAGGTGTGTGTAGAAAAAATGTTGGTCGGTGAAAACTGAGGCGTACTTATCGGAACAACATTCCAATTGGTCTGGTTATTCGCAGTCTTTGAAGCTATGGATGTTGAACCACCGCTCGTGTAGAGTAAATACACATTCGTTTCATCAGTTACGATATCCAATATAGCCATGGAAGGAGAATTCTGAGCAGGGTTCAGAGTTAGTTTGTACGCTCCTTGGGGTGTCGTAGAATAGGTGTTCCAGTTACCGGACGAATAATTAGAAATTGGTCCGACGTAATATTTGGATACACCATCTGAACGAATCATCTTCGTGTAAGGACTCTCAAACGAAATGTACACTGGATTTCCCTGGTCGTCTACATCGGATGTAGTGATTGGGATATTCCCCGAAATCCAAGGGCCTGACATGTAGCCTAAAGATGATGGTTTTGAAGGTTCGAGTGCTTTAGTATCGACCATTTGCCAGTTTCCAGTACATGGCTGCTGACATACGTAGACTAAATTTTGTGTATTAAATCCCCAAACGTATCCCGCCGCAGACGGTGATGCTTTGACGAGTCCACCAGGTATATTCGCCCACTGTTGAGCAGAAGATAGCTGGGTTGTTAATGTGGTATCAATACCACGAGTATTTGTATCAAAAGCGGACTGGAAATCCGTCATTATTCAATTAGCAGTATAAAGTTCTGGTTATTTTAGAACTTCAGGAAGTTCTTGTAAGCTCCGCGTAAGTGAAGACGAGCCGTTACCGGTCCCTCCTCAAATCCACGGGTCATTGGGCGATCGCTAATACCAACACCCTGTTTTACCATCTGACCCTTCACGATGATAGCTCGGCGCTTCATCTCCAGAAGCATAGAGTAATCCGTAGCAGGTCCTTTTCCGCCATTGGCAGCGGAAGCGCCTTTGTTTACTCCTACCGTAGTTGGCATTTATTTAGTGTCAGAGAAAAGTAATGCAAACGTTTGAAGATTCGCGAAACACTGATCTCCAAAACTTTCAGACGCAGTATGCTGCTCTGAAAACCCAGTATTCCACAGCTATCTCCGCGGCAATTCAGGAGACTGATCCAGCTGCCCAGAATACTCTTATCCAGCAAGTTCTGACAGTGAACCAGAACTTGACTGAGGCTATTCGTAACATTATTACGAAGCTCAATCAGGGAACTGATCAGATTGATACAGCTACACTTGATACTTTAACGGCTGATTTGGTTAAGTATCAGCAGGATTATCAGAATTTGAAGACGTCAATTGACAAGCTTCAGACACTGAAGATGATTCAAGCTACAACAACAAAAAAGTTAGACGCAGCTATTTGGTCTTACAATATCTACCTAGGAGCATTATGTATTCTGTGCTTGGTCATTATCATGTTAGCCATTCGGGCATCCTGGACGACAAGTGTAGTCAAAGGAATAACAGGTGGGTTCAAAACACTTGTAGGAGGACGATAGTTACGAGTAAAACTCCGATTAACGTGTACTGCGACTGGTGTGAAAAAGGTACTGGGGGTGGAGGCTGACGCATCTGCGCGGCTGTAACACGGTCTTTCTGGTTATGTATACCCATACCAATATTGTTCAGTCCGTCCTTCTTTTCAGCTAGGACTGATTTAGCATTAGATCCTAAACTATCATTTATGGCAGTCGTATTATCGTGTACTTGTTTACTGAGCGAGTCCAGAATCGAAAGTATTCCCTGTTCTGCCGACTCGTACGCTGTTTTGTATGACTCAGTTCCTGTCGTAGCATACTGAAGATAGTTGTCATGGTAACTTCTGGATAAAGTATCGAACTGGTTATCCATTTGTTGTTTCCGCGACACAAATTCGCCACCGTTTATTTTCAGCTGAAGTATCACACATTCCAGTGACTTCGACAATATCACCAGGTCTCGCACCTAGATACTTTGCCATTGCATCCTGACTGAGAATATGGGGAAGGTTCATAAAATTGGCATACGACTTTGAAAGTTCAGCCTTCTCCTTATCATCTAGCAGCCGATGCTTCGGAACTAGATGATGCTTTGAAATATTGAAGTACAAACTTGCAAGTAGGAATACCTGAACGAAATTGTTCTCGCGGTTAGCATTATGGTTTACAAGTGAAGCCAGTACACGATCGCTGAGGGAAGTCTCGCTAATAATCACCATACTGGAATTGTATCCATTCTCCTTAGCAAACTCTACGAATGGGGTAATAGTAGCAATACGGTTCTTGGTACTGTACACTACAAGAACTCCACCGAAGTTGTACATGTGTGTCTCATCCATAGCAGGAGTCACAGGATCCATAACCTCTCCCTTAATTCCGCGGTCAAGTAGCATCTCCTTCAGTGTCTTCATTGCTCGATCGTCCATTCTCTTTACTCTTTGGATACTACGAAAACGGCATTCCATTTTTACGCTGTAGATATGTAAATGAAGGACTGGGCATTTGTAGCACTTCTGGCTGGATTAGCCATTGTTGGATACGTTATCTACAAGTCCCGCGAAGGGTTTGAGGTTGCGTTTGTTGATAAGACTAACGATAAGAAGACCGATCAGACTCGCGCTTCTTCTTACGCTCAGCAGACGAATAACTACAAACCTACGGAATCTGCTCCCGAGCCTCCGCCGGGCGTAGAAACTCCGTACCGCGTCAATGCCTGGAATTCTTATGTCCCATTTTGAAAGTCGCTTAAGCAGTTGAGAACTGAATAATCAAATGAGCACAATATGTCTCAATATGATCGTGAAGGACGAAGAGCACGTAATTGGACAAACATTAGAGAACCTGGTGAACCATATTACCTTTTCCTACTGGGTTATATGTGACACAGGGTCTACCGATAAAACACGTGAAATTATTACGAACTTCTTCAAGGCAAAAAATATCCCAGGAGAACTTTTGCAGCACGAGTGGCGCGATTTCGGGTACAATCGTACCCTTGCACTTCAGGGAGCATACAAGAAAGCTGACTATATATTTATTTTTGATGCAGATGATACGATTCATGGAAAATTGCGCATTCCAAATAAACTGACCCATGATTTTTATAAACTGATTTTTGGATCTGGGTTTACTTACTATCGTCCACTCCTGTTGACAGCACATAAGAAGACGAAGTTCGTAGGTGTTCTACACGAGTTTTTGTCTTTGGAGGAAGGTCATCCATCTGAAGGAACGATTGAGGGTAATTACTATGTTGATTCTGGAAAGACCGGATCACGTAGTCGGGATAAAGATAAGTACTTGAAGGATGCTCTTATTTTGAAAGCGGCTTACCAGAAAGAGGTTGAAACTGGAGGTGGATTAGCAAGTCGGTACGCTTTCTATTGTGCCCAAAGTTTCAAGGATTGCAATCGTACTGATGATGCAATTGAATGGTACACTCTTGTGGCCGATAAACTGAATTCTTGGGTCCAGGAAAAGTACTATGCTTGTTTGATGGTTGGGTTTCAGTACAAGGCAAAAGGAGATTTTGTCAAGGCGCTAGAATATTTTATGAAAGCTGAACAGTTTGACCCAGATCGTACCGAAGGAATTTTCTTTGCGGTGGAAATGATGAAGGATGCAGGTCTTTATTCGCTGGTTGTTGTTCTGTACGAAAAGTACAAAAACTACAATAAGAAACCACAAGATAAACTGTTTTTGTACCAGGAATTTTATAACGACTTTTTCGAGTTTAATGCTGGAGTTTGTGCATACTTGTGCAACAACAAGAAACTGTCGTATGAGTGTGGAAAGAAGGTTATATTAAACAATATTGCTCAGCCCGGAGTTCTTGATCGTACGTTTAAGAATATGCGAGCGCATATTTCGGAACTGAATGATGATCCAGATACGTTAGCCCTGTTTTATCGCCTGAATGACTACATCCAGACGTGCGATGAGCCACGTGAAACATCTGTGCTTTGGAACATGCTATTTAAGAAGAATCGGGCGGCTCTTTCGGCTCCATCAAAATTCAAGTTCAATAAGCCTACGAAAACCAAGGTATTTATTTCATTTACCTCTTGTAAGCGTTTTGATCTATTTCGTGAAACTGTGAACTCTATTCTCAACCACTGGGACGCTGACGAAATTGATTATTGGTTCTGTGTTGACGATAATTCGAGTAAGGAAGACCGTCAATCAATGAAGAAAGCGTATCCTTGGTTCAATTTCTACATGAAGATTCCTCAGGAGAAGGGACATCGTGAAAGCATGAACATTATTTGGAATAAACTGAAGGAACTGAAGCCCAAATACTGGATCCATATGGAAGACGACTTCCTTTTTCACAAAAAGAATAATTACGTAGAGAAGGCCGTAGCGTTTTTAGATTCACAGACCAATATTAAGCAGGTTCTGTTCAATCGCGGGTATGCAGAAACGATTGCAGATGTAGATATGCGTGGATACTTGCCATTGTCACCAGGATTTGTACTTCATGATTATAAGCAGGGTCAGTTTCCTTACAAGAACTGCCATTACTGGCCGCATTACAGTTTCCGACCAAGTATGATTGATGTAGACACTATTTTGAAGATCGGGAATTACGATAGCCCTAATACATTTTTTGAGATGGATTATGCTACTAGATGGGTAGATGCAGGATATAAGTCCGCATTCTTCGATATGATTTGTTGCCGTCATACTGGTCGTCTTACATCTGAGCGAAACGATGGAAAGGTTAAGAACGCTTATGAACTGAATAACGAGAATCAGTTCAACAAACAAAAATCCATGAAGGTTATCAATCTGAAGCGGCGTGTCGACAGACGTGATTCTATGAAGAAAATGTTCGCTGATATTAAGTTCACTGATTACGAGTTTATTGAGGCTGTTGACGGTAAGTTGATCAAACCAACAAGCGAACTGAAGAAACTATTTGAAGGTAATGACTTTAATTCGCGTACTGGAGTAGTTGGATGTGCTCTAACTCATTACAATCTATGGAAGGCATTGCTTAACAGCAACGATGATTACTACGTGATCTTTGAAGACGATATAACCCTTTCACCCAGTTTTAAGAAGGTGTATGACGCATTGAAGACCCGAGATATCTTCAAGACTCACGATTACCTATTATTGGGGTACCACATGTTCAGTGCACACAGGGAAGCAACTAAGGATATTTACGCCAAAGAGTCGGACAAGATAACGATTGGAGATTTACCAAATGAATTGTACATTGGAGGTACATTCGGATATTCAATCAACAAGAAAGGTGCTCGTATACTCGTAGACTATATCGCTAAGAACGGTATTAAGCACGGAATTGATTACGTTGTAAAGATTTGTAAGGAACTAAAGTGCACGGAACTTCGACCCCAAATTGTGTTTTCTGAATGGTATGAATCTGTTGACCAGGATGTTGATACCGATATCCAAAAAGATTTCACATCTATAGACTTCAACGATATCGCTGAAGACTTTACCTTCATACCTGGCGTTGATCATATGGCCGATGACCTTTTCTTCCGTAAGGTGAGTGTAGAAGAAGCTAAAATTCTGGCTATGGAAACTCCCGAATGTATGGGATTTAATACGCTAGGATTCTTCAAGAGCAATGTGGACCAAGATAAACTTGTTCCGTCACCATATTTTGGGCTAGAAGATGGAATTTATATCAAGAATGTGAAGAAACGGGTAAGTACACTTCCTAAACTAAAGCTGATTGGAAACTGGCAGTCGTCCCAGAAAATGGCAGAAGAGTTTGGAGTAATGCCCCATGATGGATTCGAACTTACGTGGAAAGATGAAGCGGATTACTATGCGATTGTAAACTTGCCAAATACTGAAGAATTCTATGACTCAAAAAAAAGCATGATTTTTCAGATGGAGCCGTGGGTATATGATACCACGAAAAATTGGGGCGTGAAGACGTGGGGAGCATGGGCGAATCCTGATCCGGCAAAGTTCTTACACGTGAATTCTCATCGCAGATTCCTGAACCCAGCTCAATGGACTCTAAAGGGAGATCTAACGAATCTTCCACCAAAGAAGGATGGAACTGCTATTGTTCTGAGCAACAAGACGAATGATACTGGTCATGATTTACGTATTCAGTTTGTTCGGAATACGAATACAATTGATGTGTACGGTAAGGAGAATTACCACAATCTTATATCCTATGTTGGCCCTGTGCCCGACGATAATCGGTACAATGTATATTCCAAGTACAAGTACGTTTTGGCAGTAGAAAACAACTCGGAACTCAATTATGCATCTGAAAAGATCTGGGAGCCTTTGATGTGTGAATGCTTACCGTTTTATTGGGGATGTCCAAATCTTGAAGATTATATTGATCCTCGATCATTTGTTCGTCTTCCACTTGATGACGTAACTGAATCCATGCGAATTATTGATCAGGCTATCCGCGAAGATTGGTGGTCTCAGCGAATTGAAGCTATTCGATCAGCAAAGAAGAAGATTGTCGAAGAACTTGGGTTTTTTCCACGAATTCAACGTATTAGCCAAAATCGCACACTCTATATTGCTGGATGTGTCAAGAATTGCGGAAAGTATCTCGATAAAGTGTTTATTAATCTTCGGAAAATTGTTAATCTGTTTGATAGTTACCAAATTGTTATTGCATATGATAAATCAACCGACAATTCTCTATCCGAACTCACCCGTCTGAGCAAAAAGTTTGATATTAAGATCATTCATATGAATGGAACGTCTCTTGTAACATGCGAAAATATCTGTAATGCTCGTAATGCGATTCTAAAGTACCTGAAGGGGCGTGACTACAAGTACCTCATGATGGTTGATATGGATGATGTATGTTTGACTCCTATTAACATTCCAGTACTCAAGGAAACACTTGAACGGGATGATTGGGATTCAGTGTCTTTCAATCATAGTCCTTACTATGATATTTGGGCATTGTCGATTGACAAGCATCGATTCAGTTGTTGGAACTTTAATGAGTACACACTAGGTTCAAAAGTTGAAGAGATGCAGAATTATATTGAAGATAAGATTAGGAATACGAATAAGTCTGATTTAATTGAATGTGAGTCTGCTTTCAATGGGTTTGCAATATACCGTCCCGAAAAGTTCGTGAACTGTGAATACAGTACGAAGATATCCGATTCGATCAAGTATATGCGCCCAGAAGATATGGTAGGAGCGTACACGAAAGAGAAAGAGGAGGATTGTGAGCATCGTCCGTTTCATTTGAAAGCGGTTCACCAGAATGGAGCACGTATTCGCATTTCCCCACAACTACTGTTTGAGAGTAATTTGGAGTCTGATTGTCGGCTTGTTTCTTCTCGGGGCATTCTAGATTCCTGTAATGTAAAATCGTCAGTTCCCATATCAAGTATCCAAATACTTAAGAACTATAACTGGGACCGCCTAAAAGACGGAACAACTATCTATGTATGTTCAAATGCAATCAAACATTTGGTCGCGCTATTAGATAGGATTTCAGTGAAGTTCATTCTAGTGTCAGGTGATTGTGACGAATTAGTTCCAAATGATTGTTTTACGAATGAAAAAGAGTTCAAGAAGTTTATTGAGTCAGATAAAGTCATTCATTGGTACGCTCAGAACTGTGTTGGCGCTCATCCGAAACTGTCTGGAATTCCGATTGGGCTAGACTATCATACTGTAAAAACCCAAGATCATCCTTGGAGCCCAATGATGACTCCTATTAAGCAGGAAGCTCAAATTATAAGTCTGAATAAGATTCCGTTTACTGAACGGACTATTAAGTGCTATTCAAATTTCCACTTCACAATAAGTGGACGTAAGTTCGGAAAGGATCGTATTGATGCGATGAACAATGTCCCTAAAGATTTGGTATTTTATGAACCAACTACTCTTCCACGCTACGAATCGTGGAGTAATCAGGTAAAGTATGCGTTTGTGTTATCGCCTCAAGGTGGAGGACTTGATTGCCATCGCACATGGGAAGCTCTTTGCCTTGGGTGTATTCCCATAGTAAAGACATCCGCTATCAATTGTTTATTTGAAGATCTACCTGTTCTAATTGTGAATGAATGGTCAGATGTTACGAAAGAGCTACTTGAAAAAACTGTGGCCGAATTCTCATCCAAACCGTTTGATTATTCAAAACTTACGTTGACATACTGGATGAATAAGATTAAATCGTCAGGATAGTTTTTTCTTTAGGATGCTCGGGCAAAGTTCCAGCTGTCCGATGCATTTGAACTGTATTCCAAATTTCGCGGAAACTCGGAAGATTGGTTGTCAGCCACATAGGATCACGAGGGACAGTTGAGAGACGGTACTTATCGAATGTCCAATACACAGTAGTCCACCACTCAGTTTCCAGAGTTGGCATCATTTCCTTCCGCCAAGTTCCGACATCGCGCTGGTCTTCGATATCGCGATACACGACTTTCCCACTCTCATCAATTGCAAACCAAGATTTATACTGAGCGGTAGATTCAAGCCATTCAGTATACGTCACTTCCTGAAACTTCATTTCGACATAATCACACTCGGACATATCCGTACACTCCAACTGCAACTGCATTTGGTGATAGTACGTTGGGGGGATAGGTGTGTCGTCAGAGAAGACTCTGGAAATCGGACACTTGAATTCTACCAGCTTTCCGTATCTAGGATCACTTTTGTCAGCAGTCAGTAGAATTCCATCAGGTGATGCTCCTAGAAACGAATGTTCGCGATGGGGGATACACGTTGTATCTTCAATGCGAACTCCTGGCTGAATATATGTCGTGTAAATATGCTTGGCAATCGGTTCAAACCGCGTTCCCCACATAAGAGCCTTTGGACCAAAACCGGACTGCTGTTGCTGTCTAGGTACAAGTTTGGACATTACAATCTCGTGTTTAAGAGCCGGTGATGCATCATGAACAGCTTTATAAATTTCCGAAGCGGTGAGCATTTCTCCACGTTTAGTATGCCATGCATCTGTTCGCTGATCGTTCTGTCCATACAAAAGCAAGATCTGTTCGACTTTATCTAGGTCCATTTAACTCTATACGTTTACGTTAATTAAACCCGTTTTCAGGGTAGGTAAGAATATTACAGTAAATGGAAATCCAAAGCCAGGAGCAATGGGTACTTTATCGCCTCGAGCGATTTTATAACGACAAGAATACTGAGCGCGTTCGCGATATTTTGAGCGGAAAGTCTAACCTTTCTCTTCGTCTAATCGATTGGTTTGTGACCAATTATGCGAAGAAGTACAATATCTCGTACATGGCAAAGGGTAATAAGCATATTATTGTTTACCTGTCGTATAAGTCTCATCTGAAAGCTTACAGCAAGAAGATGTTTGATCCTTTTTGTCGTTGGAAGCGCATTAAGTTTCGCGAAATGGATACGACTGTAGGACAGCTGAATTTCTTTGAGTGGGCTATTTCTGATGACGTTTTAGATTATCTTGAGAAGAACCGAGAGACGATTCATACTGATATGGAGACGCGGCTACATGAAGCAAAAGAGACTGATGGACCAAAGAAGAAGCGCCACGAACTTTCGCATTCAGCGACTAAGTCTATGACCCGTCATGATGTGCGTGTAACTGTAAAGTTTGATTAACTTTCAATTAAGTAATGTATTCAATTCTAAAACACAACTATGTCTACCGAGATACATCGGAAGATATAGCTGATCATGATGACGATTATGATGCCGAGGAGTGGCATTATAATGGCCGTGACGTTTACCGTGGTTCCTTAGATCGTCAGTATGAATGGAATGTTTATTCGCTGTACGACGAAAACTCAAAAAGGGTAGGTATTTCCGAACATCATCCTGAACATCCCGAGATCTTTTTCGCTCTCTGGTTTCGAGATAACGTATTTTCCACTCTTTTTCAGGAAAAATGGGAGTGTAAAGATGCTACCTTATGGTCTATTTTATCCAACGAAGCGTATCAGGATTGTCTAGACGATGATTTTAAAACCGTGTTTGATAAGACTTTGAACACGAATATTCGGTTATTAACTCCAGATATGATTATCAAGATGCCGGAGATTCATGAATGCACCAAATGCGGAAAAAAGTCGCTCTTATCTCTGAGCGGTTGCTCGGAAATAAAAAGACCTTATGTTGATTCCGATTCCTCGGTACTTTTTGTTGATGAGTCTTTTGTTATGTATACTGCTCCCGCAGATTCACGTGTTTGGTCTAAGGTGCACCCGCACCCGCCGCCGGGCGACGACGAGGCTGACGACCAGTCGGTGCTGACGCCGGAACATCCACCGACTGCTCAGCCACCTCTGGAGCCTGAGACCCACCACCATACCCCGAATCCTCATTCTGGGTCTGAGTATCCTGCTGAGCATGAGACTCCTCATCCTCTACAATCGTAGGAGGTGCACCCGACTCATCGTCGAACATCTGAGCAGCCGTACGGCGCATCTGAGGAAACACCTGAGCAGCCGTCAGACGCCACGTGACACCAAAGCCACCACCAGCAATCACATAGATGCTGCCGCTGACTGCGAGGTTCGCCTCAACACCCTTGGGGAAGATTGAGGTCAGAGACTCGGGCGTGACATACGTCACTGGGTTGCGCGACGCGTCCACGATCTCCGTAGACACACGGCCTTCATAGACTGGAACCTTGACACGGAAGCTGGGAGGATACTTGCCATTCGGCACGTACTCGCCATCAACCTTGTCCACTGAGAAACTCAGAATGCGCTTGAAGCTATCGCGGATCGCCTCCTCAGAACGCTTCTTGCCAAACCACTTGGCGCTGTTCTCCACAGCAGCCTTGATAATGTGATTCTCCAGATCCGCCATGAGATTGTACAGCTTACCGACATCGTCGGTACCAGCCGAACGATCCTTGCCATACGGGTCACAGCCCTTGAGAGAACCGATCAGAGTGTACGTCTTCATACCATTATCGCCCTCGCGTACTAGGCACCCGCCTGGGTACCCTACACGGGGCAGACGAATGAGTAGGCTGTTGCCATTGTACTTCAGCGTGATTGAAGGGTTGCGTCCTGCCTTAGACTGACCTACCTGGAACGTTACGTTGCTGACATCGATGGAGCTAGAGTGGATAGGGCCGTTCATCTTTCTTGTTGTTGTGATCTTTATAGGTTAGAAAGGTGTAAATCCGTTTTCGGGGAAACAAAACCAAATTTGCGTTTTAGAGGAAAGGAAACGAGAACATTAAATAATGGTGCTGTGTGCATCTTGTAAGAACAAGAGTACGAAAGAACAGTGTCCTTCTCAAGCTATGAAAGGGTTACTGTTCTGTGGTAAACACGCTAAGACCAAGACAAAACGGTTATGGGCAGAATTGAACAATGGAAATCAGAAAGCCATTATTGTCCAAAAAGCATGGAGGGGATATTTTATTCGTAGGAGATTGAAACTGGCCGGTGAAGGCGCTTTGAATCGTTCGAATTGCCATAACACTGAAGAATTGGTGACGATGGATGAAAAGGGAAAACTGCACCCACTCGATTATTTTTCGTTTCGAGAAGCCGATAAGCTGTGGTGGTTTGATGTTCGGAGTTTATACCATATTCTGAAACGGTCCCCAAAACCAGAAAATCCGTATACCCGGCAACCTTTAAGTATTGAAACACGAAGACGATTACGTGACGTGTGTCGGATAAGAAAAAAACTGGGTGTACTGAATTACCACGATGCTCCAAAACCCGAACAGTTTGCAGAGTTAGTGAACGAGAAATGGCTGACCGTATGCCAGATCGTTGAAGAAAATGGGTTTTTTGATATGAACCATTTAATGTTTTCTTCGTTGAATCGATCCCAGATGTACGTCCTAATAAACCTTATTCAGATGGATATGGTAGCTTTTGCGACTGAGCATTCTATACGGTCTAAGAGGTATCAATACTTGCACTGGCTGAGAACATGTTTGTCGAACTTTGAAAAAAACCGTTCGAACCGACTTCAATGTTCTTGGGCTGTTTCTAAGGTACTTTTGTCAATTTTGTACGATTGTCAAGAGAACTACCCCGTATGTTTCATAATTGTGAGCGCCATTTGTAGATTGTGATTTAAACAGGTAAGGAATACTAGTAGTATAACAACCGCGTTAGAAATGTCGACTTCTAACTCTGCCATTAAGTCAAACACGAAGATGTCCGCTGCAAAGAAGACCGCTGTCCCCGCTGCTTCCCCTGCCCCTGCC
>Ga0208614_1000097_pt1 | contig 31283 bp, 13 predicted proteins | sample CryBogCBE23Jun09_FD_184554 | JGI IMG/M metagenome (GOLD analysis project Ga0208614, IMG submission 184554) | Freshwater microbial communities from Crystal Bog, Wisconsin, USA - CBE23Jun09 (SPAdes) | ecosystem: Environmental > Aquatic > Freshwater > Lake | place: Crystal Bog, Wisconsin, USA...
GATTTGATTGCTGTTTTTCAAAGAATTCAGGAACATGCATATGATGTTCGACACCATATTTTTTATAGATAGTATTTTTAGCTTTTAATCGTCCATTTTTATGGGCGAATCCGCCCCTTGATATGTTATCTCTATGTTTCGCTCCGCATGTCCTTGAACAGAATTTGCGAAATCCTTTGGATTGAGAAACAAATGTTAATGGGGTGTTGCAATGGGTGCAACTTTTAATATCGAAATCTAAATGCAAAATACGCCATTTAATTTCTAACAAATTGTTATCATTAAATATAATTTCATTTTTAGTTAAAATATATACTAAATTATGGTAATATTTGCTTTTTATTCCTAATTTACTTATTAACGCTTGATTTTTTGAAGAAGCGTTTAGAATAGTTAGGTCGTATTTTGCTTGATAAATATTCATGCTGATAGTTCCATATAACTGTTAGAACTAATGGATGCGTCAACATCGCGATTAGTACTTTTATTTATAGTAGAACTATCAGCAATCATTTAATCACCAGGTCAATTACTTGGCCTTGGCTTCCTTGCGTGCATTCTTTTCAGCAGTAATTTCGTTACGACGAGTCTTCACGAGCTTGCTAAGATCACCTAGGGCCTTGCGAGCACGGGTACCAGCAGCAGCATTGCCCTTAGAAAACTTAGTATCTTCTGCTAGGAATGCATCTACTGCGGCCTGAATTGCGGTTGTTGTATCACTCATTGTTGTTATCCTTTTTTACTCTATGGGTTGCTCCCCATTCTACACTTCGTTCTTTTTTGCGTAGTTGGGCAATTTTTTCCATAGCTTGTGCAGCTATACGCAACCTTTTTAAAACTTTTCTTAGTTCTAGGGTTCTTTTAGGACTTTGTCTTTCCAAGAACTCTAAATGTAAACTATGATACTGAACCAATGCGTCTATGAATTCGTCATGATGTTCAGTATACTTGTTTATCAGATCTGACATTAGGCCTCCGTATATTCTGAATTTGAATCATAGCTAGAAAATCCGTTTTCTTTAACTACCCTCAGAACATTGTTAACTCTGCCAATTAATTCTTCTTTATGACTGATTAAGAAAATATTTTTGCTTCTCTCTCTACCCATCTTTTTTAGTACACCTAAACCTGCTTCGATTCCTGCGGGATCCATTCCTGAATCTAACAATTCGTCAATGAATAGCAGATTAACATGATGATATAAACTTTCCCAAACATCACGAAATGCAAAACTTAGACTTAAAATAAGTCTATTTCTCTCACCTCGGCTAAGATTATCGAAATCTAGTTCTTGTCCTAATTGAGTAATTTCTACATTTAAGTCATTTTGAAATACTACCAAGTGCGGTAAACCCATTTTAGTAATATAATAGCTCAATCGTTTGTTAAGATAGCTTAGATTTTGATCTATGATCTTTTTTCTAATAAAAGAATCTTTGTTAGTCAATAATTTGTATAAAAATTCTTGATGATCTTTGATTTTTGTCAGCTCATTTACTGTAGTCCAATCAATTTCTTGAAGAGCAGTATTTGTTAGATCTTCTATTTGTTCAAGATAGGGATTTTTTTCTAACAATTTGTCTTCTAGACTCTTTTCCAAACTAGCAAGATTATTTTTATGACCTAGTGCTTCGCCTTCTGTTTCATAGAATGTATTGGCAGGCTTTACTGAATCGCCGAGTTCCTGAAGAGCAGTGTTAATCACGGATAAATCATCACGAACCTTATCGGCATATGTAACACTTTCTCGATAATCCTTTTTAACAACTTCGACCATTTCGCTGTGTTTGTGATCAAGCAACGCTTGTTCACAGCTAGGACACTTTTTGTCTTCCAACGTAGCAATTTCTCTAGCATATTTGTCTATTGATTTTTCTGCTCTAATTAACGCTGATTCCAGTGTTGCTTGCTGTTTTACCAGCTCTCTTTTGGTTGAAATATTTGCATTCCATTCCTTAAGAGAAGTATGCGCTTCAAGTTCTGAGTCAATATCGACAGAACTTAATTCAATAATCGCTTTACCTAACTTGTCTATTTCTTGATGTTGTTTAGTTTCCCATGCAGTACTTTTGATAGAAATACTATCTATGCTTTTTTGAACATTGCTATTAGCTGTTTTAATGCTTTCAATCTTAAATGTTTCAATCTGGATTGAATCTTTGGTATTCTTAATCAGAGATTTAAGATTTTCAGCCTTTTCACTGAGAACAGTAATACCTAGCAATTGTTCAATGATTTCTCGCTGATCGCTAGATCTCATTGATAGGAATGGCTCAGTATAGGTATTCAATGCCACAAGGTGTTTGAACATCGTATGACTCATACCTAAAAGTTGTTCGATAGATTTTTGAGTCTCTCTGCTATCACCTTGCGAATCGTCATTGTTTTCATCAGAGGCCTTTTTTTCTTGATTATTAACAAATAATTTGAGAATATTTGGTTTACGACCTCTTTCGATACGATATAAAACTCCATTGATATCAAATTCAACAGTAACTAACATGTGTTTACCATTGATTTTATTAATTAAGTTTTCTTTTCGAATATTATTTAGGGCTTGGCCATACAATGCATAACTCAGAGCATTAAGCATGGTTGTTTTTCCGGTTCCATTTCTAGAACCACTGTCGTCGCCACCTAGATCTAAATTTTTACCAAGAATTAGCGTAAGATAATCCTTGTCAAAATCTACTGCTTGTGTTTGATTTCCGATTGAGAGAAAGTTTTTAACAGTTATATTCTTGATGATGAATGCCATTATAAATCCTGGTAAATTTTTAAAAGTGTTTGCTGATCAAATGTTTCAGAATCAATGTTGACTAGTTGAGAAATAACAATATGATCCACAGACTCAAATTCTGAATCTAAATTTTCTTCTGCATTTGAATCAAGACTAACCTTTTCCTGTATTAGTCCAAATTCTCTGATGTCGTATTCACTGTGAAAGGTTTCTTTGATAAAATTAGCTTCTTCATAGCTGATATCAATATCAAGATGTACCTTTAGATACATCTTACTTTTTAAAATATCGTCCTTTTTATCGATCAGTTCGCTGAGTTTCAGAGTTCTAAACTTGGGAGCATCGTCCCAAGTTTTAAATGTAGGTTTACCACCCCATTCTAGTAGCATCATTCCTCGATCATCGTCTCCTGTGTCGGCAAAATTGTGAGGAAATGCATTACCAATATACCAGATCTTGTCTTTGTTCTGTCTTTTATGAAAGTGTCCGGAAAAAACATAGTCTTGATGCTGAAAATGTGAAACCTGTAGTTCGCCATGATCTGGCATTTGAACCATTGCATTCATATAGAATAATGGTAATTCAAAATGTCCGAACATATACTTGCTTTTAATTTTAGGAACAGTTTTCCATTCGTTGCCGACTAACCACGGTACTAGTGTTACGTCACCGATAGTTGTTACTTTATCTATTACGGTGACACCGGGGATGTGTTTTCCAAATGCACTGGAATGTACATCACGCTTGTCTTTATAAAACAAGTCATGATTTCCAGGGAACCAGTAAAACTGCTCGAAGGCCGCTCCTAATTTTTCTAATAATCGAACAGAAGTATCAAGTGTATTTAAAGTTAGACTGTTTCTGTTATGACTCCAGTCTCCAAGAAATATACAAGTTTCTGCACCAGCAGCCTTGGCTTCTTTGATAAACCAATCAATAAACTCCTCGCAGTCTTTTAGATGCACTGCTGAGTTTGATTTTAAACCTACATGAAGGTCAGTAAAACATGCTACTTTTTTAAACAATTGCATTATTATTTTTATCCTTGATCTAGATTATATAATATATTAGATAAAAAATCAAGTCTGCTCTTCGGATTCTTCGGTGGTTTCTTCTGATTTAGGCATCCGTTGATTCTTATACAGCTTGGCCTGTCTGGCAATTTCGTCTGCAAAGTCGCCACTGTTTTGTCTAGTCATACTAGGAGTTAATCCATTTTCTTCTAAAAGATCGTCTCGAATATTCTGTGCTTTCTTTTCTAGATTAAGGATTCTTGTAAATGAATTTGTCACAGCAGCAGTGTAATACGCAAAAGGATTTTCCGACTTTGATTCATCAAATTGAAGACCGATCTGACTGAGCTGTAATATTGCTTGGCCCTTCATTTCTTCCACATATGTATAACCACGCCAATTGGATCTTTGAGCATATCGCTCTGCTAGCTTCATAAACATCTTTCCTAGATTTTCAGTAATACGCCCGTGATCTTTGGAAAAATGTCCGTTACTTAGACCACCTCTCCAGTGACTTTTGCCCACACAGAATAAATCTCCCTCTTCATTGAACTTCCAATGTTGATAGGGAGGAAAATTAATTTTTTCATGACCGTCTGCTACCGTTTTTGTAGTCTTCTTTCGACCAGGAGTTAATGGAATATGGTCAAATGTCATGATTCTAAAGATTAAATCGGTTTTTTTGATTGTTTTATAATCCGGAGTGACGTCTGCTAACTTTACTTTTTTATCACCAGATAGTCTTGCTTTTGTAAACTCTTCTAGACCTATTCGTTTCGCACGATTTCTCTTGGCATCAGCAATAGTTCTGATATTGATTTTATCGATATTTGAAAGAATAATATCGTGTTGCTTATATTCGGGTTCTAAGTAGCTGCCAAAACTTGCTTTACTTTTATGAATTTCTGCTAACAAATCTTTGTTATTTAGGTACTTCTGTCTTCTTCCTGAAGGGTTAACGATTAATGAATTCGGCATATTAAAAATGCTCTCCTATTGGATACACTATAGCAGGGAATTGGTAAAAAATCAACCAAATTTATTAAGTATGCACTTTATTTATCGGAGTAAATACACTATAAAAATTCTATAGGAAATAATAATGGCTACCTCTACTCAAGTCGCTGGAAGTTTATCCATAACATACACAACAGATAATAGTGGAAATGTGAGTGTATCAGTTATTAATAGCACCACAGGAGAAAACATAGCATCTGCAACCGGAGCAGCAAACGATGTACCATTTAGTATCAATAGAGTATTACAAACTATATCATCGAAATATAATAAATTAGATGACCAGTTACATGCTCCTGACGGCCCTCTTGATCAGATTGACGAACTGCAAGCTCAACTTAAATCAACTCTGCCATCTGATGTAGATATGGTTAGATTTATTAATGAACAAATTACACAACAGCAAGCACTTGCTGATAAAATAACGTCTCAGCAGGCAGATTTATTAAATGCTAAAAATCAGATTTTTTCTTCGCAATCGTTAGTAACATCTCTATCAACTGAATCTACAATTCCTACAGATCCAGTCCAACCAGATAATGCCACTACTTCAACTAATTCAACGGTTACAACCGCTGATGCAGTTTCTACAGGCAGTGATGGTAATAGTGCAGATAATCCCACCGATCCGCAGCAACCAGCAACCGCAAGTGCTGCTATTCCTGAAACACAGGGTGAAGAAATTGTAGTAAATGCACCTAGGGGCAGTGCAGATCCGGGTAGCTTAGATGATAGTGTTTATAGTGAAAGCTCATCAGTTAATGATGATACAAGTATTATAGAGGATGATACTTCAGCACCTGTAGATGGGATGCCACCTAATCCTCGAGCAGCAAAAGCAACATGGAATGGTGCTCAAGATCTTAGAGTAAAATTACGAGTACCGAATTCTTATTTGGTAGGCCCAGCAGCCGGTCCTAGTAATATTATAGCTAATAATGGAGGAATATTATTTCCGTACACTCCAGAAATTTCCTATGACAATAAAGCTGAGTATGCTCCACAAACACCTTTGCATTCTAATTTTGCGCAGTATTTCTATAAACACAGCTTAGTAGGTCCTATTTCGATTACTGCTAAATTTACAGTTCAAAATGAGCAGGAAGGAGCAGTTCTTCTTGGTGTAATACATTTATTAAGAGCATTAGTCAAAATGCGATTTGGTAACGATCCGCAAAAAGGTAGTCCTCCTCCGGTATGTCGACTAGATGCTTATGGTGACTACATGATGCAGAATGTTCCTGTGGTAATTACTTCTTGGAAGCACACATTACCAGATAATGTTGATTTTATTACTGTAGGTCGACCTGGTAATCCTACCACTTACGGAGTTACTATGGTTCCTGTGCTTAGTACTATTTCATTAGACCTAAATATCATGTATAGTCGTCAGGAAATGTTAAATCATAATGTTCCTGATTGGCTTAATGGAAATCTCAGCGGACAAGGATACCTATAATGCCAGCCTATAATTCAGCAAGTCCATATGCAAAGACAGACATAGTAAATGGTTATCTTGATATCTTAAATTTTACAGATATTCCTGCATATTCGGATGATGTACAGTATACACTAACTGCAAAATATCTGCATAGGCCTGATCTTTTGGCCTATGATGTTTACGGAAACACTCAACTATGGTGGGTATTTGCAGCTAGAAATAAAGATGTAATATTAGATTCTATTTTTGATTTTGTTCCGGGGCAAACTATATTTTTACCAAAAATGGATACTATTAGAACTGTGGTAGGAATATAAATGGCTGGGTCACCGACACCTGCAAATAATAAGGCACCTGTTGCTAGTACAACAGGAACACAGGCCCCGCCGCCTAATAATCAAAATACTGCTCAACAAAAAAGTGGAAGTGCAGTAACTTCTGCTACAACTACTGCTACATTTTTAGCAGCAGTAGAAAAAAATCCCTTGAATAATTATAGGTCGTTTACTTATAATTTTGCATTTGCTGCTCTGCCTGTAGAAGTTACTACTAACACAAGTCAGACATTAATTGCCGATGCTATCTCGAAATACACTGTACTTGATTCTGCAGGTAAAGGTACTGCCGGTATAGGAGTTAGTAAAGGAGTTAAAAGTTCAGGAGGAACTACTGCATCTAATATTACCAGTTTGATTGAGGGATTTAATCAGCATAGTCCTGGCAGATTTGACCTTTATATTGATGAAGTTTCTATTGATAGTTTAATTGGTGCAGGCAGCGATAAATCAGGATCTGCGATAGCAACGGCAATATCTTTTACTGTTATCGAACCGTATAGTATGAATGGATTCATTGAAGCTATGCAGGTAGCTGCTCAGGCAGCTGGTTATACAGACTATGTTACTGCAAACTTCTGTTTAAGAGTTCAGTTTAACGGATATAAAGATACTGATTCCTTGGAAGATTCTGTTCCTGAAATAATCCCTAATACTACTAGATTTTTTGTTATGAACATCACAGGAGTTGATGTTGATGTAAATGAGCAAGGTACTAGATATAAATGTACTGCGACTCCTAGTAATCAACTAGGTTTTGGTACTCCTAATCAACAAACCACTGATATTAAGGTACCAGGAAATTATGTTTGGGAAATATTACGAAATTATTTTATAGCCATTAATCGAATGGTACAGGATGATGCTAAAAAAGCCAATGGAAATCAATCTGCACCTAGTGATATTTACGAAATATCATGTCCGGCATTGTCAACTCCATCAGTGCCTCAGGATGTGATGAAGGCTATGCTTTATAGTCCTAGACCTAATGTTACTTCAGGGGGTCCTAATGCTTATCAAAGTGATATTATCAAAGCTAAATTAAATGATGGACTTAAACAGGTAAACGTATTTCAAACCGCAGATCCTTCTACTACAAAAAATGGATATCAAGGTGCAAGACCAGCAGGAGCGCCCGCTGCTCCTCAAGATACCACTCCGGCGCAGCAGGCTACTCCGGCTGCAACTGCAACTACTGCAACTAATAATACCACCGCTCCTACAACATCAACCATAGTTGTGCAATCCTCGGGCGCGGTACAAACTGTACCCACTAGTGCGTTAGCTAATTCTGATCCGGCTACTGGAAAATTAACACCTACTGATGCTACTGTGATATTTTCTGCAGGTAAACAAATTCACGATGCAATTGCAGCAGTGGTTCGAGACAGTGAATATGTTAGAGTAGATGTTTTACAAAAACAATTAGATGCTGCTAAAAAAGGTGACAAAATGATCACTTATTTTAACATCAGATTAGAAGTAGAAACGGGAGATTACGATCCTAAAGGCAACAAATATTTTAAAATTTATCGATACGTTTTAGAACCATATCGAATGATCTATACTAAAATTCCCGGACAAGAACAAGGACAGGACGATATGTCTCCTGTTTCTAAGGAGATTAAGCGAGAATATAATTACATATATACTGGTCTGAATACGGATATTGTTAAATTCCAGTTAAGTTTTAATAATCTTTATTTTTCTGCTATTCCTGCAAAATTAGGTAACCGACCAGAATCTACAGATACACAAGGCGCAGCAGCTCCTTCAAATAAACCAGATGCTAAACAACCAAATTCAAATGCGCCAGATGCTGCGCCATCTAGCAATACTACTCAGGCAAAACAGACAAATTCTACAGCCAAACCTGTAGCTTCTGCTAGTCCTAAACCTCAGGAATCTTCGCCTACACCGCCGATATCAACTAATCCTACACAAGTTGATCCTAAGGCTAACTCTATACCAAATACAACTGCTGGTCAACCACAGTCTGATCCATATTACAAACTAGCACAGACAATGCATGATGCAGTTTTAAGTGTTGATAAAGCATCGTTCATCCAGGCCAACATGGAAATACTAGGAGATCCTTACTTTTTAGTTACTGGAGGTATGGGAAATCAAAATTTAAATTTAAAAAGCCAATATTTAACCAATGATGGACAAGCACCAATTACTCAAGGTGAAACTTATATCAATATAAACTTCAGAAATCCTATAGATATTAGTTCGTCTGGACCAAATGCAGGATTTGCACAATTCGATGATAAAAATCTTTTGCCTTTTAGTGGAATTTTCCAGGTTACTACATTGGTTAATACATTTAAAGACGGTGTATTCACGCAAAATTTAAATCTTATTAGAATAAATGGACAGGTATTGGGTAATAAAAAACCTGATCCTGCAGGAGATATTGCAACACTACCATCAGCAGATCCAGGTAGCCAAGTTACATTAGATTCAAGACCTGCATCAGTGCCTGCATCGGGTATTACACCGGATAGTATTAATATTGATTCCTTATTGAATAGAGGATTACCTAGTCAAGGATTACCGGGAGTACCGAGTAATTTTAGTAATGCAGTAGGTAGTTTATCAGATGCATTAAATCAATCAACTCTAAATCAATTAACAAATATACCCGGAGCACTTGGAACAGTAACAGGAAGTCCATTAAAATCAATTAACGGAATTTTAAATCAAGTTTCGGGAGTTACTGGGCAAATCAATGCAATTAGCAGTCAGTTAGGAGTAGATCCTTTGGGTTCAAATCCGTTAGGCGGAACTAATCCGTTAACGCAGGGTGTCCGTATATCTCCATCATCTTTAGGAGCAGCTTTATCTACACCTAATTTGTCAGCTGCTGCAATAAGTGCAGCTGGATCTGCAATCGGAAATATTGCAAATATTTCTAATTCTGCTGTAGGATTAGCAAGTAATGTGCTCGATTCTATTACATCTCAAGTGCCTACCGCAAAATCAACAGTTCCGGGAGCATCATCTTTGGTACAGTCGGTGAATAGTCTGGAAAATTCAAATGTTTCTAAACTAATTGGGGGAGTTGACAAAGCTATTAATAATCTACAGAATACAGTTCCTACTGATATTTCTGGAATTAGTTCGCAACTAGGGATTGATCCTTCAGTGTTATCTGGACTAGATTCGAAGCTAGCTAATAATTTAACTAGTCAATTAGCAAGCATAGCGGCATTAGTGCCACCAAATACTAATATTACTGGATTGGAAAGTCAAGGAGTAGTATTTGGTGACTTGTCAGGGTACCAGTTGCCTAATCTTCCGGCATTGCAACCAAGTGTGCCAACTCCAGACGCAATTATTGATCCGGCACTAGATACATTAGCTAGTGATTACGGAAACGTTAGTGGTGTAGTTGGTGATGCTGCAAATCTGCCTGCATTAACTGATATTAACAATATATCAAATCCTTTAGGTAGCGTAACTGCTGGATATACTGATTTATCAGGCACTGCTCAACCAATAATTGATCAAGTTTCAAATATACAAGGTCAAGTAAATTCTGTAATAGGACAATCCTTGGGAGTAACTAATCAGATAGGATCTCTTAATCAAAATGCATTAGGAAAATTAATGCCGGCTACTGCTGGTTTAGGATCTATTGAAAGTGCTGCTGCTAAAGTAGTCTCGATTACTCAAGTAGGAAATGCAAATTTAGCTGCAAGTGCGAATTCCATTCTAGGTAGCCAGCAGTCGATAAGTCCACTAACTAAATTAATACAAAATTCTAATATTCAAGGAAGTATATAATGGCAATTCAGACACGATCACAAGATACATCTTGGATTAATCCAGGGCCATATTTGGCTACAATTGTGAACCACTTAGATCCTACTTATATGGGTAGTCTACAGGTAACCCTTATTAAATCTATCCCAGGGCTTTCGGAAACTGAAACATCAAATGTTATTGTAAGATATTGTAGTCCATTTTTTGGGTCAACTGCGCAGAAATATGAGGGTAATAATTCTGCAAATTTTGACGATGTACAAAAATCCTACGGATTCTGGATGGTACCACCTGATATTGGTAGTACTGTTATGGTTATGTTTGTTGGCGGAGACATTAACCAAGGTTATTGGTTTGGGTGTGTTCCAGATATGTATCAGAATCAAGAGGTTCCAGGTATAGCTGCCAGCGAATATTCAGCAATGACTCCGGAACAATTGAAGAAATATGGAACTAGAAATGTGCCTGTCGCGGAATATCACAAAGGCAGCAGAACAATGGAGGATCCTAATCCGGATAAATTTACAAAACCTGTACATCCGTTTGCAGATAGACTTGTAAATCAAGGATTATTGATTGACAATGTTCGAGGTGTGACTTCCAGCAGTGCTCGTCGCGAAGTTCCTAGCAGAGTATTTGGTATTAGTACACCTGGTCCAGTTAATGTTAATTCACCTTTAAAAGAAGCAGGATTTCAAAACGGTGCAGGTTCTATTGTTCTTCCTGTTAGTCGACTAGGTGGTCATCAATTTGTTATGGACGACGGTGATCTTGAAGGAAAAAATGAATTATTTAGAATCCGAACCAGAACAGGGCATCAAATCCTCTTGCATAATTCATCAGATTTGATCTACATTGGAAATAGCAAAGGGTCTGCTTGGATTGAACTTACTTCCGATGGAAAAATTGATGTTTATGCTCAAGATAGTGTTAGCATACATACTGAAAATGACTTTAACTTTTTAGCTGATAGAGATGTTAACGTAGAAGCAGGGCGTAATATTAATATGAAAGCTAACAGCGGATTTGATATTAACACAGTTGATAGATTTAATATTTTATGTAATGGTTCGGGTAAACTAAACTTTGGAGACAATTTTAATGTGTCTACAGGCGGCGAAATCCGTCAATCCTCAGCAGGTGATTCTTCATATATCTCAGGTGGTGATATGTATTCGAATGCATCAGGAGACAACAATGCAACTGGCGCAAACTGGATGGTTAGTGCAGGCACTACTAATATTTCATCCGGTCACCATATAGAATCTGCTGGTAAAATTGACATGAATGGTCCAGCTGCCGCAGCGGCAGGATCGGGTACGGCTGCAGAAGTCCCTACACCTTTAGACGTTTATACCTTACCTAATAGGTCGAGTAAAGCAGGTTGGGCTAACGGAAACTTTTATAAATCAGAAAGCATTAATGCTATTATGCAGCGTGTACCTACCCACGAACCTTGGGATCAGCATGAAAACATAAATCCTAGTCAATTTTCGGCAGCTAATACTGACTCAATGGGTAGTGCAAGGGATCAAAAAGGAGGTGGACAGGTTTTACCAGCCGGTTTCCAAGCACCAAATGCTCCGTTATCTAAAAATGGAAAAGCAAACGAGGCGTATCTCAAATCTTATCTTATTCGTGCAGGAATCAAAGATCCTATTAAATTGGCTGCATGGATGGCACAAAGTAAAATAGAAACTGGAGGGTTTATATTCCTTGTTGAACAAGGAGGTCCTAGTTATTTTCATTATTTAGAAGGGCGCCTCGGAAATACTCAGCCGGGGGATGGTTACAAATATAGAGGTCGTGGATTTATTCAACTTACTGGAAAAAATAACTTTACTTCCTTTGGAAAGTCTTGCGGACAAGACTTGATTAATCATCCTGAATTGTTATCAGAATTACCTCTTGCTGCGCAAAGTGTTTTATTTTTCTATAATGTGCTTAACGCATCGCGTAGTGCAAAAATTAATTGGGACAATTGTCGCGCAGTTACACTACTAGTTAATGGTGGACTTAATGCATTTGATAAACGTTTAGCAGCTTATAATGCCTATAAACAGGAGTATACCACTAAAGGTATTGGAACATAAATATTAGGTCATGGCATATAAAAACATCATATTAAAACCGAATAACGTCAGCAGTCAAGCTAGTGTACAGTCTAGTCAATTTTACAAAGGATTTAGCACAGCTAACGATACCGCATTGACTACTAAGATTTTCGACTTTGCTCTTGTACAGCAAGATATTCTAAATATGTTTCAAACTCGTCAAGGCGAACGTGTAATGAATCCCTCATTTGGTACTATTATTTGGGATATGATCTACGAACCGTTTACTAATGATGTCAAACAAAAAATCAGTGACGATGTTACTAGAATTTTGAACTATGACCCTAGAGTAACTCCTACCACAATCAATATTTCTGAAGCTCCTTATGGTCTACTCATTGACGCGACCTTGTATTTTAAGCGTCAAAATCTAAGTCAATCGATGTCTCTTGCATTTAATAAAGAAATTGGATTAGTTACTGCACAATAATATACCGAGATAATTATCTCAATAAATATGTTATCTAGGGCAGTAAATAAACATGATACCAGCAACAAATACACAATTATTAGTTTCAGAAAACTGGACAAAAATTTATCAAAGTTTCCGTAATGCGGATTTCCAAAGCTATGACTTTGATACTCTGCGTAGGACAATGATCAACTATCTTCAGGAAACATATCCTGAAGAATTCAATGATTATATTGATTCCAGTGAATATATTGCCCTTATTGACTTAATTGCTTATCTTGGACAGAATCTAAGTTTTCGTGTTGATTTAAATGCCCGAGAAAATTTTCTTGAAACTGCTCAACGTCAGGACAGTATATTACGGCTAGCTCAATTAATCAGCTATAATCCAAAAAGAAATGTTCCTGCTAGCGGTCTATTAAAAATAACTGCGGTAAGAACCAATGAAAATGTTATTGATGCCAATGGATTTAATCTAGCTAATCAAGTAATTGCATGGAATGATTCATCAAATGTAAACTGGTATCAGCAGTTTGTTAGTATTTTAAATTCTGCTATGCCTGCAGGTGCTAGTTTCGGTAAACCCTATGATTCTGCTATCATTAATGGTATTAATGCACAGCAATATGTAGTTAATACACAAAGCAATAATTTACCAATTTTTAGTGTTACTAAGGCTATTAATGGTGTATCTACTACATTTGAAATTACAGGTGCAACATTCAACGGTCAAAACTATATTTACGAAGTGCCTCCAGTACCGGGCGGCAGCTTTTCATATATTTTCCAAAATGATAATCAAGGAGCAGGATCTTCTAATTCAGGGTTCTTTGCTTATTTTAAACAAGGCACTATGGCTTCTACTGGATTTTCGGTCTCTGCTCCTGTGTCAAATGAAATCATCGGAGTCAACGCCAATGGAATCAACGATACCGATGTATGGTTATGGCAACTTGATAATAATGGCAATTATAATACTCTTTGGACACAGGTGCAATCACTAGTTGGCAACAATGTGATCTATAACAATCTTTCTAATAATCTTAGAACATTGTATACAGTTACCTCGAGAGCCAACGACCAAATTGATTTAAATTTTGCTGATGGCACTTTTGGTGATTTGCCCAAGGGAAATTTTAGAATCTTTTATCGTCAAAGCAATGGTCAGACTTATTCAATAACTCCTGATCAGCTTTCGGGGGTTAATATCACTGTTCCTTATGTAAATCAACAGGGAAATACACATCAGTTAACGTTGACATTGTCGTTGCAATATACTGTTACTAATAGTAGTGGTCCAGAAACCGCGGCAAGTATTAAAACTAAAGCACCTCAGACCTATTATTTGCAGAATCGAATGATCACAGGTGAGGATTATAACATTGGGCCATTAACTGCTGGCAATAATGTATTAAAAGTAACCAGTACCAATCGACTATCTAGCGGTATTTCAAAATATTTTGAACTAACCGATATTACAGGAAAATATTCAAGTACTGATATTTTTGCACACGACGGTATTTTATACTATGAATCTAAATTACCATCATTTACCTTTAATTTTCAATCGAGAAATCAAGTTTACGGAGCATTAAAGAGCAAACTAGAGCCTATTATCTCTTCTAATAGTTTTAAAAACTTTTATTTTGAAAATTATTACAGACCTAATTTTTCTGCATTGAATCTATCTTGGGTAACGGTTACTAAATTGCCCAACCAAACTACTGGATATTTTGTAGATCAATTTGGAAACCCGGTTCAGACTGGTTATTTTAGTAGTAATGATGCAACATATATTTCTCCAGGTGCATTGATACAATTTACCTATAATGGTAAAACATTTTGGTCAAAAGTTATTCAAGTTGTCGGCGATGGCGCAAATTCTGGAAAAGGAAAATTAAGTAACGGAACTGGCCCTGTGATACTATCAGGTAAACTTAATTCTGGTACCGTTCCTGTGGAAATTATTCCATCTTTTGTTAGCACATTGAGCTATGCATTTGAAACTCAGATTGTAAACTTGTGTACAGCTCAACGTAATTTTGGATTAAGTTTTGATAGTATAACACGCCAATGGTTTATCATTGTTGATAGTAACTTAAATGCCACAGGTAAATTTAGTCTATCATATCAGAGAGATTCTTCCAATTCGCAGAAAGATGCCAGTTGGATGGTACTATTCCAATGGAATGGTACTGGATATCAAGTAAGTTATCGTGTTCTAGAATATATCTTTGAAAGTGCAAATCAAACTGCGTTTTTTGTAGACTATTCTAATGTTAACTATGATTTTGTTACAGATACTATAATTAGAGATCAAATTAATGTATTATCTATTAATCCAGATCCTGTTACATCACTAGGGTTGGGTGTAGACTACAGATGGCAAATTGAAAATGCTGTTGTTGAACCAGACGGATATGTAGAACCTAAAAAAGTAGTAATCAGTTTTTATGATGCTAACAATGATGGACAAATTGATACTCCTGATGCATTTACAAATATTGTAGGAACTTCGACTAATAGTTTTGTCTACTTTCAAATATCCAATGACGGGAATAGATATAATTTACTTGCAGATCAAACAATGATTACTGCTTATCCTGATGAAACTTATGTTAATTTGACTACAGCAATGGTAGGTGATTTGTTCTATTTCTACAACACAGATGTTGTTAAGATTGTAACAACAGCAGGTACATTAGAGTTAAACAATCAATATTTTGCCAAACCGGGCCGATACAATTTGAAATTTCATTACATACACAACAGCGGAGAAGAACGTCGTATTGACCCTAGCAAATCTAATATCATAGATATATATATGTTGACATCGGATTATGATGCTGCGTATAGGTCCTGGCTAGCATCTGGCACAGGATCAGCACCTTTGGCTCCTACTAGCCAAAGTCTCGAAAGTAATTTTTCAGCTGCATTAGATCCAATTAAATCGATCTCAGATACATTAATCTATCATCCAGCAAGTTATAAAGTGTTGTTTGGGTTAACTGCTACTCCTAATCTTCAAGGTACGTTTAAAGCAGTGCGTAATCCTGCAAGAATTACCAGTGACAACGATTTAAAAACTAGAATACTTGCAGCAATTAATAGTTTTTTTAGTTTAGATAATTGGGAATTTGGTCAATCATTTAATTTTGGAGAACTATCAACATATGTTCTTAATTTAATGACACCGGATATTACAAACTTTATCATAGTACCTAAGAATCCAAATCTTCCTTTTGGAAGTTTGTTTGAAATTGCTTGTCAGAGCAATGAAATTTTTATTAGTGGCGCAACTACTAATGATATAGAAATTATCGATGCGGTGACTGCTGCACAAATCAATGCAACTTCACCTGTTATTACAAATACGAATGTGAGCAACTAAAGATGGCCGGAAACGACACAGTTAATCAAGAAGACATTAATAATCCTTCTAACGTTAGAAGGTCTTCAGACCTATTGCCTGGGTATCATAGAACAGATAAAAATGTCAAATTTTTAGCCAGTACTTTAGATCAATTTATTCAACAGCCCCAGCTGGAAAGAATCAATGGGTTTGTGGGTAGTAAACTAAGTTTGAATTATAATCCATCTACCGATAATTATATTAATGGAGGAACACCTCTACGTAATGCATATCAACTAGAACCTTCATTGGTTGTTAAAGATGTTAATGATGTAATTTCTAGATCAATTGGGTATGATGATCTGATTAATCAACTAGAATTTAGTAATGCAAATACTTCTAATCTTGACAGATTATTTAGACCAGAAACTGTATCCTACGATCCGAATATTGACTGGGATAAGTTTGTTAATTTTAGACAATATTACTGGATGCCAACTGGTCCTAACAGCATCGAAATTACCGGACATCAAAAATCAATTACTACAACCTATACTGTGGTTGATTCTGCAGATGGTAAAGGTTTACTATTTACTCCAGACGGATTAACAGCAACACCTCTGTTAACGCTGTACAGGGGAGTAACCTACACATTTAATGTGACCAGCAAATATCCTTTTTATATCAAGACTGCATATGTAAAAGGTGCGCAAAATCTTTACTCAAATGTATTAAATCAAGGTACTAAAAATGGTTCTGTGACGATCACTGTCGATGATACTACACCGAATATTTTGTTTTATTTTGCTGAAGGAAATGATTATGCAATTGGTCAGATAGCAATAAAGGCACTAACTGAAGATACTGCATTAGATGTTGAAAAAGAAATTATTGGTAAAGTAAATTATGGATCGCCGAATGGTATCAAATTTACCAATGGGATGAAAGTTCGTTTCGCTGGAAATGTAACACCAGCATCATATCTTGATAAGGAATGGTTTGTAGAGGGAGTCGGCAGTTCTATTACATTAATAGATTATGCCAGCCTAACCAACGTCGGAACTATTACTACTACGCTTGACACTAATTTCGACGGAACACCGTTCGATTCTTATCCGTTTGATGATTTTAGTTATATTCCATTGACTCCGGAATACATAACAATTAATCGCGCAGCACTGGATAAAAATTCATGGTCCAGATATAACAGATGGATACACCAGGATGTTATTGCAGCAACAGCCGCTGCCAACGGAGTTACACCAGTATATGATGCAACTCTTCGAGCTCAACGACCTATTATTGAATTTACTGCAGGATTGCAATTATTTAATTTTGGTTCTCGAGCAAAATTAAATGTTGATTTGATTGATACTACTACAAAAAATGCATTCAATACATTTGAGGGTAGTCCGGGGTTTTATATCGACGGAGTGCTAGTTGAACATGGATTTAGAGTAATCTTTAATGCTGATACTGACAATTTAGTTAATGGTAGAGTATTCACAGTAAAATATGTTTCAGCTAACGGATCCTCAATAGTTAACCTTGAGGAAGCAGATGATGGTGAACCTAATCAAACCGATGCAATAGTAGTCACTAGAGGGAATCAATATAGCGGAACAAATTGGTGGTATAATGGGTCAGAGTGGATATATGCACAACAAAAAACTAATTTAAATCAACAACCATTATTTGATGTTTTTGACGAAAATGGAATTAGTTTTTCTGATCCTACAGTTTATAACAGTTCATTCAAAGGAACACGTATTTTCAATTATGCAATCGGAACAGGTACTCCTGACACTGTTTTAGGATTTCCGTTGCAATACAAAAATATTGCAGATGTTGGTGATTATGTGTTTAATAATTATTTTGGTTCAGATTCGTTTACAAATTTTGTAAACAATCAATTAGAAATTCTTACAGTAGCCGGTAATTATCTAAAAGTTAATGCTCTAAGCACTAGTTATTTTAAAGATACGTGGGTTGAATCAGTTAATCGACCTATACCGATTGTTCAATTTCAAGTAATTGAACAGTCTACAAAGTACATTGAAATTAATGCTATTGATAATCCTGGTCATGACACTGATTTAATGGTAGAAGTATTTGTAAACAATGTAAAATTGATTCATAATGTTGATTACAGAATAAGCCGTAAAAAATCTCGAGCATATATAGTATCTACTCAAACATTTTCGGTGAATGATCGAGTGCAAATAAATCTGTACACAATTAAAACTCCGAATATCAATGGTTATTACGATGTACCTACTAACTTAACTAATAATCCGTTAAATGGATCAATTAATGATTTTACTTTTACAGAATTAAGTGACCATGTTACTACAATCGCAAATAACGTTCCTAAGTTTCTAGGAACATTTCCTGGGACCAGCAATCTCAGAGATTTACCAAATCTTAGCCGATATGGTACACGGTTAGTAAGTCATAATACACCTATAAGTTTTGCACATTATTTCTTAGGAACTAATGATAATAATTTAATCGATGCTATTAGAAAAGTTAGTTTTGATTATTCTCAATTCAAAACAAACTTACTCAAACAAATAGCATTAATCAAGAATGTTGATTCTTCTGCAGATATGTTAGATCAAGCGATTCTAGCAGTTAATTCCAGTAAGGATGCGACTTTTCCATATGGATATTCCGATATGGTTGCATATGGCAAGGATCACAATGATCGTACATATACAGTTACTAATCCTAGGAATGTAGTGTATAGTCTTGAAAGTGCGTTTGACACTACAGTACTCAGTGAACGTGCAATACTAGTGTATCTTAACGGAGTGTTATTAGTTAAGGATCAAGATTATATTATAAATCAATATAGTCCTAGTATCCAGATGATTGTTCTACTGTCTATCGGAGATCTCATTCTGGTATCTGATTATCCGAGTACGGTGGGGAATTATGTTCCGCCAACACCTACCAAGCTAGGAATTTATCCAAAATTTGTACCTTCTATCTTCTTAGATGATACGTATGCGACTGGGCCTCAGTTGGTAATACAAGGACATGACGGTAGTATTACTGTCGCCTTTGGGGATTACAGAGATAATGTTATTTTAGAATTTGAAAAAAGAATCTATAATAATCTAAAGTCTAATTACGATTCAAATCTATTAGATATTAATTCTATTGTTCCAGGCGCATTTAGAAATACAGGATATAATCTGTCTGATGTTACTTCATTAATAACACCAGACTTTTTAAAATGGGTAGGATTCTTTGGAGTTGATTATCAAACAAATACTACATTTGATGAAACTAACTCTTTCACCTTCAATTATTCGTCGGACATTGATACGTTAAAGAAACACAAATTGCCGGGATATTGGAGAGCAATTTACAAGTTTTTCTATGATACTGATCGCCCACATACCTGCCCATGGGAAATGTTAGGATTTACTGAACAGCCATCTTGGTGGGAATCGGTATACGGACCTGCCCCTTATACCAATGGTAATCTTATATTGTGGAAAGATCTTGAAGCAGGCAATATTGTTCAAGGTGACCGAGCAGGCATCAACATAAATTACGCAAGACCGGGATTGAGTAAAATTATTCCAGTAGATTCTTCTGGAAATTTACTAAGTCCGTCGGATACAGGACTAGCAACAACTCCGATTATCAATCCCGAAGATCCTGCTAGAATTGTTTCTCTTCGTAGTAATCTTGTTAGTGCTAATTGGAAAATTGGGGATCAAGGTCCGGCAGAAACTGCATGGAGAAGAAGCAGCTATTGGCCATTTGCATGTCAAATTTTGTTAGCACTAGCTAAACCGTCAACTTATGCTGCAAAATTCTTTGATCCTTCGAGAATGATAGTTAATAAAAACGGTCAATTCAAGTATAACAAAGCTGAAAATTTTATTAGATTAACTGATGTCTCTTTGTTTAGAGATACAGTCAACGACACTAGAATACTTTCGTCTGGCTATGGAGTGTTTGTAATCGAAGCAGGACTAGCACGCGATACAAATTATCTAATTAATCTTAAGAAAGATCTTGCTAATATTAACTATAATCTAATGGTTAAATTGGGAGGATTTGCCAGCAAGGATAAACTACAAGTTACAATTGATGCGGTTGATCCTATAAGTCCGGCTCCTGGGGTGTTGGTTGCTGCTGAAGATTATCAAATATTTTTCAATCAAAGTAATCCTATTTTAAGTATCGGTGTAACAGGTATTATTGTACAGAAAACCGAAAGAGGTTTTGCAGTTCGAGGATACGATCAGTTTAATCCTTACTTTACAGTATTAGCTCCATTCTCATCAACATCAGGTCAGGCAGTACATGTTGGAGGTAAATCTGAACCTTTTGTAAATTGGGCACAAAACACAACATATAGTGCTGGACAAATTGTATTTTATCTTGATCGTTATTATCGGGTAACCCAAAAGCATAACAGTGATACTAAATTTACCTCGGTCTACTATCAGAGCCTGCCGTATTTGCCAACAGTTGGTGGAGTATCAGTTCTTCTTAGAACTTCATTTAATACTACTCCGTCTATTATACCATATGGCACAGAATTTTCAACAATTCAAGAAGTCTATGATTTGATCCTAGGATATGGAAAATGGTTAACTTCTAAGGGATTTGTCTTTGATCGATATATTGCTGACCTAGATCAAATTTCTGATTGGAATTTTACAGCCAAGGAATTTTTATACTGGACTACACAAAATTGGGCAGTAAATTCTGTAATTACGTTAAGTCCTTTTGCTGATCAAATTAAGTTTGTATCAACAAATGGTGTAGTTGATAGTCTAGTTAATAATTTTTATGAATATAGTATTTTAAAGGCAAATGGTTCTCCGTTGCCGCAGACTAATTTTACAATTACTCGACTAAACGGGGAATTTACATTATCAACAGTTAATACTTCTGAAGGTCTTTTCTTTGCTAGATTAAATGTTGTGCAAAAAGAACATGCGATAGTGTTCAATAACTACACATTATTCAATGATGTTGTGTATGACATTGGATCGGGATATCGTCAGCGTCGTATTAGTCTCAAGGGATTTAGAACAGCTAATTGGAATGGAGACTTCTTCAGTCCCGGATTTATTTTTGATCAGGCTAAGATTCAGCAATGGCAAAGTTATGTTGATTATACTATTGGACAAGTAGTAAGTTTTGCTGGAAAATATTATTCTGCGCTTAAATCAATTCCTGGATCAAAATCTTTTGATTTTACCAAATGGTCTCTACTACCAGCAAAGCCAGTTTCTAAGCTTTATCCAAATTTTGATTATAAAATTAATCAGTTTGAAGATTTTTATAGTCTAGATATTGATAATTTTGATTCAGGCCAGCAGGCTGCTGCTCAAAATCTAGTTGGGTACATTCCTAGATCGTATCTTAATAATATCATTGGAGATCCAATAGCTGAATATAAATTTTATCAAGGATATATTAGAGAAAAAGGCACGATTAATCCATTAGCAAAGCTCAGCAAATCTAGTCTTAATGAATGGCAAAGTAGCATTTCTGCCAATGAGGAATGGGCCTTCCGTATCGGTAATTATGGCGGGTATAACACATTTCAAGAATTAGAAACTAATTTGGATTTTTCAAAATTTATTGAAAATCCTCAAATTGTAAGTTTTGTAGAAAAAAATCCACTATCTAATACAGATGCAGTTTACTATCAAACACCGTCGGATATTTTAATTACCCCGCAGAATTTTGATATTGCACAAGTATTTCCAACTGCACCGAACCCTTATGGATTTGACGATTTCCAAATGCCTGTAGCTGGGTATGCTAGGTATGATGATATCTTTGCCACTGTTTATAATAAAAATAGCGTGTTGGATATCAAGAATACCGCAGCAATCAAAGAAGGATCTGTGTTTTGGCTAGGATATACTGAAAACGGAAGTTGGGATGTACTTCGATATACTGGAATTCCTACTACAGTTACTGGAGTTGATCTATATTTGCCTGGTCAAACTTTGATAATTACGGTGCAAAATCCAGTTTCGTTGTCAGTAAATGATTTAATAGCCATTAATCGAGTTGATACAACGATTGACGGATGCTATATTGTAGCCGAGGTATTAAGTCCTACTCAATTTACAGTATATTCAACAATAACAATTCTATCTCCTACAATAGCAACTCCTATTATTGGGTCATTATTCAAATTTACTTCATCTAGATTGTCGAATTTAGATAAACTCTATACTCTGCCCTTGCTAGAAAATTGGAAATTTGGGGAATTAATTTGGATTGATAACTCAGGAGATAGTAATTGGGCAGTATACCAAAAGGTTAATAATTTTCAATCATTTGAATATGATCTAGGAGCAACAGTTACACGTCAGAATTTTGGTTATAAAATTGCAACTGATAGCAATACTAGCACTTTTGTAGTATCTTCTCCTTTATATTTTGACCCGATCTACAATTATTTAGGTCGTATATTTGTTCTACAAAGAATTGGCACTGACACAGTTTCTGCTAGTTTTAATTACACTATTAATACTATTAATAATTCTTATTATACCGGCGGAAGTGTTAATTTATTAGGGTCTAGTTTGATCTATAATGGATCTCAGAGATTGATTATTGCAGGCGCGCCGCTGACTTCTCGTGTAAGAGCGGCGAATTCTAACACAGTTGTTAGTACACAGTCCTCGGCGCTTAGTCACAATGAACAAGGTATTGTAAAGATTTCTCTATTAGATCCTACAAATTCGTTTGAGGAATCTGTTCAGGTAATTACAACTCCTACTCCTTCTAATCAATCTATATTTGGGATCAGTCTAGCATATTCGCTGATTTCTGAAAACACTGGTACATTACTAGTTGGCGCGCCTGGTTATAATTCCGGTAACGGCGCCGTTTATCAATATAAAATAACAGTTGCAAATAGTGCCACAGCAATTCAATATGTGTCATCTTTGACTAATACCGCAGTTCCGGGCATGGGATTCGGTTCTGATATTACAGGTAATAATGGATTATCAACGTATGCGGTTTCAGCACCTAGCTATACATCAGTGCTTGGGAATGGATCAGCAGGAGCAGTTTATGTATATACTACATCGACTACTCCTATACAAGTCATCACTGGTGATAATGTAGATTTACCAGTACCATTTGGACCAAATGATACATTTGGAACAGTGATAAAAATGACAAAGGATGGCAATTATCTTGTAATAGGCAGCCCGCAGTCATCTGATCCGAGAAGAAATATCGATTCTGGTGTAGTTGATGTATTCAAATGGAATGGTAGCCAATTTGCACATCAACAAAGAATTGACCCGCCTATTAATTCTAATGGGTCTCAATTTGGTTACGATATTGCACTTAATGATGATGGTCTACAATTGGTAATTTCTCTTACAGGATCATCTAAAACACAATTCCCTACGTTTGATAAGTACTCTCGTAGATTAAATGCTGGTACATCTATCAGCACATATGGCACAGTTTATGTCAATGATCCGACTAGTACTCCTCGAGAGACTATTACTACTTTTGACAGCGGATCTACTAATTTTTACCATGGAGTTACTGACATAGGATCTGCGTATTCGTATCATAGATATGGAGATAACTGGTCATATTCTCAGGAATTAGCTAATAGCTCGGTGCTTTCAGGAAGTTCATTTGGTTATAGCGTATCAGTTACATCGTCATCGGTGTATGTTGGAGCACCATCATGGTTGAATGTGGTAAATTCAGGCACTGGACAGATCTTTATTTTTAATAAAATTGATAGTTCTAGTACTGGATGGACACTGTATAGAGAACAAGAATCCTTGGTAGATCTATCATCGATCAAGAGTGCATCAATAATTAATGCCACACTAGAAAAAACTCAAGATTACATCGATATTATTGATCCTATCAAGGGAAACATTTTAGGCACTGCTAAACAGGAACTAAAATATATTACTGCATACGATCCTGCTATTTACAGCATTGGTATTAATGGTACAAACGTTGATGTTAATACAAATTGGACAGATAATCATGTCGGCGATCTATGGTGGGATCTGTCAGCTGTAAGATACGTTTGGTACGAACAGGGTGAACTAGAATACAGAAAAAATAATTGGAATGGAATTTTCCCTGGCAGTTCTGTTGATGTCTATGAATGGGTAGAAAGTACACATTTACCTTCCGATTGGAGTCGACTAGCAGATACTGCCGATGGTTTAGCACAGGGAATAAGCGGACAACCAAGATTCTCTGGAAATAATGTAATTTCGGTCAAGCAGGTTTATAATAGTGTTTCTAATGCATTTACTAATGTTTACTATTATTGGGTCAAGAATAAAAATGTAGTACCGGCTTCTGTTAAGAATCGTAAAATTACTGCATTAGACGTAGCTCGACAAATTGCAGATCCGGTCGGATCAGGTAACCAATTCTTATCAGTACTAAGTCCTACTGCTGTTATGATAGCTAATTCAAAAGAATTGACCGGAAGCCAATATAATCTCAAAGTCGAATTTGATAGTATTACTGATGCAGCAAAAAGGCACACCGAATGGACATTGATCCAGGAAAATGATGCTAACGCTTCTATAAATCCGTTATTGGAAAAGAAATTAATCGACAGCTTACTAGGTCGTGATAGTCTAGGTAATCCTGTTCCAGATCCGACTCTACCTACTAAATTAAAGTACGGAGTTGGAATTCGTCCTCGCCAAAGTTTATTTGTAGATCGCAATCAAGCACTGCGTAATTTAATAGAATTTACTAATAATACGTTAATTAAATTACAAATAACTGGTCAAATTAATTTTACAAATTTAGATTCTAAAGAACCTATTCCTAGTGTATCTACATATGATTTATTAGTACCAGATAATTATTCACTGGATTTATTATCTACACTCTTACTTCAGACTGCAGAACTAGAGGCAGTCCTTGATTCAAATGGTAAAATTGCAGAAGTAATTATTGTTAACTCTGGGTATGGATATCGAACTGCACCGACCATCACAATAAGTGATCGCGCAAATGGTAATATTTCTGAAATCGTTCAGGAAATGAATGCTGATTTATCTACGGTAATTAACGAAAACGGACAGGTAATTAGTGTAATTATCAATAATCCAGGATCGGGATATTTACAAGCTCCAAAATTAACAGTCCGACCATTTACTGTGATTGTACAAAACGATCAATCAAGTAATGGTAAATGGGCAGAGTATATTCGAAACACAGATAATTCCACCTGGACTAAAATTAGAACACAGGCATACGATACTACAGTATATTGGAATTACATTGATTGGTCAAGCTCTGATTATAATCCGCTAGAGCCAGTAGTTGCTACAGTTCCTGCTCCTTATGGGTTATTTGAATATCAAAATTCACCATCCGGCACCTATGTTAAGATTGTGAACGGCGGTGATGGCCGATATCTAATCGTTCGCAGAACTCTTGGCAACGGCGGAACTTATGACAATAACTGGGATTTAGTGTATTCTCAAAATGGTACAATTCAAATCTCATCAACAATTTGGAATCTTTCTAATACCAAATATGCATGGGATGAATATGCAGGTTGGGATCAGACCGAATTTGACCAAGCACCTGAACAAGAAATTTTTTATATTTTAACAGCTATACAAAAAGATATTTTTGTAAATGCATATAAAATTTATTGGAATCAATTCTTTTTCAAAGCAATTCGATATGCATTCAGTGAGCAGCCATATCTGGATTGGGCATTTAAAACAACTTTCATTAATGTGAATAATAGTCTAGGAAGCCTAGATCAACGTCATTCTTATAAACTACAGAACAGTGTTAATTATCAAAACTTCCTAGAAGAGATTAAACCATACCATACAAAAATAAGAAAATATACTGAATCATATACTAGTACTGAATTAACAAATACATTCAACACTGACTTTGATTTGCCTTCTTATTTTAATACAACCACTGAAAATTTCAGTACAGTAGGGTTCGGCAACAATCTCCTACGGTCAGATCCATGGCATACATGGTATAAGAATTATTCATATGGTATTGAAACTATTGCGTTGTATGACGGCGGCGGTCCTTACACCAGTGTTCCTACCGTGTCTATTATTCCTGCATTTGGAGATACTGGGCACGGTGCCAGCGCAGTAGCACATATATCTTTGGGTAAAGTTACCAGTGTTATTGTCACTGATCCTGGTACAGGATATACTGCACCACCTACTATTGTATTCAATGGTGGAGGAAGCACACAGCTTGTACATGCTAAGGCGTATGCTAGATTAGGTCTTAACAATGTTAGAAAAAATAATATCACTATTAAGTTTGATAGAATTTCAAAAACTAGAGAAATAGGTAATCAGAATTTTACAGATGTCTTTACTGGAGATGGGTCAACAGTGGATTATACTCTTACTTGGGTACCAATTCCTGAAAAAACTCAGATAACATTAACTGTAAATGGTGTGATGAAGTTGATAGACGATTATAAAATTTCATTCAGTGAAAAATCTTATAGTCCTCAATCAAATACTTCCTATATTAAAAAATATGCAGTATTACAGCTAGAATTTGTGCCTCAAGTAGGGGATCAGATTGAGATAACATATCCTAAGGATGTATCTTTGTATACAGCTCTTGATCGAATACTTGATTATTATGAACCGACAAACGGAATGCCGGGCAGAGATCCTAATCAATTAATGTCAGGAATGACTTATCCAGGGTTGATTATCGATACGTTACCATTTGCGGCCACTGGCGGTTGGGATATAGTTCCCTACAGTTCCTCAAACTGGGACAATTATGCCTATGAAACAGGATATAAATCGTTTTCGATCACTACTACAACTACTCAAACTTTCATATTGACAGGGATAACAATTCCTACAGGTACACAGGTTAATACTTACATTAATGGAGTACGAGTTGATGGCATGAATAAGTCTGTTCCAACTGTTACAGGACTTGGAACAGGAGCAATAGAGTATATTACAATACAAAGTGGAGGCGCTGGATACAGCACAAGTAGTGTATCGATTAGTATTTCTGCTCCAGATGTTGGTAATGGAATTCAGGCAACTGCAACTGCAACGGTGGTCAATGGAGTGATAACTTCGGCAACTATAACTAATCCAGGCAGCGGATACATTAATTCACCTTATGTGACGATTCTAGGAAACTCTACTGCGACTGTTCAGGCCTATGCAAAGGCAACATTGATGGCAGAGTTTACTAAAAATTCGAGTACTTCTGTGTTTACAAGTATTACTATTCCTTCGGCGAACTTTACTTCGACTAGTAGTTTGGTGGTATTTAGATATGCAACCAGCGATGGCACTTTGCAAAACACTGATTCAAGTTTAGACTCATACATCGACGGCGGAAACATTGCTTATACAACTGCATTAGGCATAACTCCTAGTGAAATAATCCTCGATGGCGGATCTACTGCAACGCAGTTAATTACTGGAATGAATGATGATGGATTCTTAAATCCCATTAATAGTGCCGCCCCAGAAGAATGCGTTCCTGGTCAAATTCAAGAATCAGTTGGAATCAATGTTTATACTGATCCATATTATGCATCTCCGATAATTGTTAATAAAAAATATTGGATCAATGGAGTTCCGGGAACCTACTCCTTAGGCATTACTCCTGTTAATTCGAATGCAGTAATTGCAGTATTCAATGATACAAAACTGCCAAGTAATCAATATACTATCAATTACACAAATAATACATTCAATTTCACATCCACTAATACAATTACAGGATGGTTGAGCTTGACTTCTATGCAGATAGGATCGATCAAATTACTGGACTCGTTTGTAGGTACAATTACCACAACTGGCACTACGTATGAATCAGCTGTGTTGTTTAGTGATATAGGTAGCAACGGAACTAGCACATATGTTACTGTTAACGGTACACCTGCCGTTCAGGGAGTAGATTACACTGTAACTGCTAATTCAGCAACTAACGAAGCAGTTTTTACATTTAATCAAATCGGATTTACACAGGCATACCTATTTGGAGGACCTGTTAAATCGTTTAGTGAAATAAATGAACAAATAATCGAAGTTAGTACACTTAGTAATACGTTCTCTCTGATTCAGTCACCGGGTAACATTGCTCCGTATCATAGCCAGGTTATTGTAACCAAAAATGGTCAGAGACTTAGACCACCAGTAACAACTTACTATCAGGTCAATAATGGTCAAACTGTGTTTGATATCAGTCAAACAATTACTTTTCCAAAACGATCAATTGCATTACTGAGACTTGAAGTCTATGTAAATGGGACTCAATCTCCTGTACCAGGAATTTGGAGACTAGATCAATCCAACAATCAAGTAGTGTTCCAATCAGGTGCGCTGTCGGATGGCGACGTAATTGCGATTGTTGTTAAAAAGGATCATGATTATATTATTCAAAATAATCAACTAATACTTGTATCTAGCAGCGCAGCAAATGATGAGATTCGTGTTACTTCGTTTACTAATCACGATCCTGATTTCATTAGAACTGAAAGATTTAAAGGACATCAAACTAATCAATATATTATGCAGCGACCAATTCTTGATTCTGCATATGTCTGGGTTGCGTATAATGGTACTCCACTTAGCTTGGAAACTGATTATTCTGTAAGTTCGGACGGTTATACTGTGATTATTCGCAATGGTCTGTTTAATTCTGCCAGCGACGATGTAGTGATTACTAGTTTTGCAACCAGTACGCAACAAGCTACAGCCTACAGAATCTTTAAAGATATGCTAGGAAGAACCCATTATAAGAGGTTAAGTCATGATAATACCACCTTCTTAACAGATGTATTGTATACTACATCGACGTCGATCGCAGTCAATGATAGCAGTGTTCTAACATATCCAAGTCCGGGTACAAATACTCCAGGTGTGATACTTATTGACGGAGAAAGAATTGAATTCTTTACAATTAATGGAAATATACTAGGACAATTAAGAAGAAGTACTCTAGGAACTGCTCCGAAAGCAGTATATTCAACTGGTACATTGGTAATTGATCAGGGAGTTAATCAAACAGTACCATGTACTGAAGTTGTTCAACTATATACTACAGTAACTACAACTGCTACAGAAATATCATATGCATTAACTAACATTGATTTTAATCCTAATGCAGCATATTCTGATCAAGTAGAAGTATACTATCAAGGAAAACCGTTGTTAAAGCCAGGATTAAGTACTGTTTCTCACAATTTTGATCTAGGATATGATAGTACATCTACTGCTGATACTGTGGTTACTTCTCAGTTTTCTATTGATGCTAACAGTATATTGACTCTAAATACATTGACAGTTGTTCCTACGACAGGAGCAAAGCTAGAAGTTATTAAAAGAACCTCAAAAATTTGGTATCAATCAGATTCGGATCTTACATTAAGTGAAAATAACACAGCTCAGGTTAGGTTTTTATTAGAAAGGTCGGCGGCATCGCCAGATAAATATCGCTATGAATAACAAAGAAACTAAGAACTCGTCTATAGTAGATACTGCACCAAATGAAAAGGGTGCATGGAGTATCCAAGGCCACATCAAAATTTTTGATCCCGAAACTAAAGAAATTTTTATTAACAAGCGTAATGCCATTCATTACGAGAATTTTTCCATCGGGATGGCTCAGGCAATGAGCAATCAAGGTCAGGGATTTATCACAGAAATGTGCTTTGGAAACGGCGGCAGCCGCATAGATCCAACAGGAATTATTACCTATCTTACTCCAAATTCTGTAGGATTAAATGCAGGATTATATAATCAAACATATATTAAAAATATTGATTCAAATAGCACAGCAAATTTAGATCCTGCCAGAAACTTTATGGAAATCCGCCATATTACAGGTACTGCGTATACTGACATTCTTGTAAGTTGCTTATTAGACTACGGTGAACCCAGTGGCCAACAGGCATTTGATAATGGTACAAATTTAAATGGGACTTATGTATTTGACGAGCTGGGACTTAGATCGTATAACTCCGATGGTATGGCAGGTTCCGGAATGCTGTTAACTCATGTTATTTTCCATCCTGTACAAAAAAGTCTTAACAGATTGTTGCAAATTGACTATACCGTAAGAATACAGAGTTTATCTAATGGAGTGTAACACCAATGGCTAGTAGCGGCTATACAATATATTATTCTAATCCGGCTAAAAATACTACTCCTATTTTTATTGCAGATGGCACAGAAAATTCTCAGTCGACCAGTATTACATTGATTGGAAGAAATTATCCAGGTTATGGGCAGGCAATTGCTCAGGACCTGGTACAATTACTTGAAAATTTCTCAAACAGCTCGCCGCCTACTAATCCGATTGAGGGACAACTTTGGTTTGATACTAGTGACCCTGCAAATAAAAAATTAAGAATCAACGACGGCGGCGGGGCCGGAGCTGTTTGGAAACCCATAAATGGACTTTATCAACAACCTACCCAGCCTAATAATGTCAGTCACGGTGATATATGGGTTGATACTTCAAAAAATCAACTGAGTTTTTATAATGGGGCTAGTTTTACTCTACTTGGACCTAACTATTCTAGTTCAACTAAAACTGGTAGTTATCCAGTTACACTTACAGACCTCTATGGCGGAACTCACGAAGTAGTTATTAACTATGTGGACGATGTACCTCTTGAGATAATTGCTCGAGATAGCTTTATTCCTAATCCGGTAATTAATGGATTTCGTGGAGGATTAACCTCGGGTATAAATTTATATAATGATAATCTAGGAACATTACAAACACCAATATATCCGACTATAAGCGGCATTGCAAATTCTGCATTAAATGTTAAACTTAACAACGGAACCATTGTGCCTGCAGATTCGCTGATGCGTATTGATATTCCACAGACATCTAAGTCTTTAACTATTGCAGACAATAATAGTTTTCAAATTGGTGTTAATAATTCTCTAAACATTGCTGTGTCGTCACAGAGAATAGCAAATTTTGTAAACAATGTCAGTCAAGGTCAATTTAACTTTTCTGTAGCAGGAGTCAACAAGCCATTAATGATAATGGACGGTAGTACTCAGCTAATCACAATTAACGC
>Ga0208614_1000101_pt1 | contig 30719 bp, 51 predicted proteins | sample CryBogCBE23Jun09_FD_184554 | JGI IMG/M metagenome (GOLD analysis project Ga0208614, IMG submission 184554) | Freshwater microbial communities from Crystal Bog, Wisconsin, USA - CBE23Jun09 (SPAdes) | ecosystem: Environmental > Aquatic > Freshwater > Lake | place: Crystal Bog, Wisconsin, USA...
TGTCGCTGATGTTGCGCTTGTTGCTGTCGCTGCGTTACCGCCAATCGAAAGACTAGAAGCTGTCCCTGTTAAACCTGTTCCTGCGCCACTAAAGCTGGTAGCAGTAAATACCCCAGTAGAAGGGTTAAATTGCAGTTTAGTAGAGCTTGTATATTCTGTTGAAAGGCTTCCGCTTGTTTGGTTTGCAAACAAAGGATAACGAGTGCCATTTGTAGTGGTGTCATCGGTTACTGTCGCATAACTTACTGGGGTAGCCCAAGTTGGTGCGCCTGTGCCATTAGATTGTAAGAATTGACCGCTTGTGCCTGCTGCACTAATCGCTAAAGCAGAAGCCCCTGAATACACTACACCGCCAGCTACAGCCGTTAAATTGGCATTTGTGCCACCATTGGCTAAGGCTACTTGGCCTACAATATTGCCAGCTTGAACCGACAAAATGCTTTTATTGACGTAAATTGATCCAGTTGACGAATTTACATAAGCCACAGTTCCTAGCTTGATTGCATAGCCTGTTGGTGGGATGGTGTTTTGATAGAAACCAGCAGAGTAAGGGGATAAATAAAGCGTATCGCCTACTGTATAACTGCCTGTGTTTAAACCTTGAACTAAACCAATAGTCGTTACATAACCAGCCGTTCCTGTAGGAATGTTCTGATTAGCAAGACCAATAACGTTTCCTGTCGTTAAGCTATTAGCAATTGCCAAAGCCACATTAGGATAGGTGTATCCGCTACTTGTTGATGTTACATAAACAGGCTGACCAATATTGATTGTTGAGCCTGTATTGTTATAGACTTTTAATTGGATTTCTTCGCCAATATGAAGGGTATTGTTTGTTACATCGTTGTAATAAGCAAACGAATTAACTGTGCTGTCATACCACATACGACCTGCGCTGTAACTTGGGGCAGAACTGGCAGTAAAGTTTTCATAATTGGATACTGTTGGATTAGCTAGACTTACTGCGGTAATGCTAGAGGCTGTTGCGCCCAAACTAATAGAGGTAGAACCAATCGTAATGCTGGAATTGGTCAAAGCACTATTAGGAATAGAGCTAAAGTTTGTTCCAACAAGGCTTGGGCTAGTAGTCCATGCCAATGTGCCGTTATCTTGTAAAACACCTGTTCCAGTTGCTAAAAACGTTGTGGTATTTGCCGCAGTTTGATAAGGCAAGCTATAAGCAGCGCCTCCAGCTAAATTAGTCGCTGTGGTAGCCGATCCTGCTGATCCTGCGGTTGTAGCGTATGTTGCAGTCGCAGCATTTCCACCAATACTTAGTCCTGTTGCTGTTCCTGTAAGCCCTGTGCCTGGTCCACTAAAAGAAGAAGTAGCAGTAACAGTAGTGCCAGTAATTGCGGCAGCGCTAGAACCGCCAATAGTTGTGCCATTAATTGAACCTCCTGTAATTGCCACGCTGTTTGCATTTTGCGTTGACATAGTGCCAAGGCCGCTTACTTGCGTATTAGCAATAGCAATAGGAGTGGCAGAAAGACTTGTTAATTGGCCTTGCGCATTTACAGTAGCTAATAAAGTATTGCTAGCAGAACCGTAAGATCCAGCAGTTACGCTTGTATTAGTAATGCTAAATTGATAACCAGTAAGGGTTAACCCTGTTCCTGCGCTATACGTTGCATTATTACTAAATTGTGTAAAAGTAATTGGGGTTGTCCCCAATGTGCCACCAGGCTGGCTGGTACATACCCAAGCTGATCCAGCCCAAGTTGTGCCCTCTTCTACAAATAAAAACGCAGAAGGGTAATCGGCATAAACGTTGGCATCCGATGCATAGCTCCAAGAGCCGCTAGAAGCCACATAAATGCCGTTTTGGGCAGCGTTTGACTGGTTTCGGACCAAGACCCTATCACCGCTAGAAACGCTAACACCGTCGATTGTTTGAAGGCCTGAAAGCGTTATGTTGCCAGTGGTAGTAACTAAGGCAGGGGCTTTAAAACTAAGTCCTGAGGCTACGGCATCCACATAGCCTTTGTTGGCTATATCAGTAGCCCCTGTTGGGGTAGTAATAACCTGACCAGTATTGGCTGTAATATTAGTGAAATATCCAGCCGCAGGGGTAGTTCCACCAATAACAGAACTATCAATAGTGCTGTTAGTAATGGTTAACCCTGATTGAATAGGGTTAGTAGTAGCGTAAAAAGGCTTACCTTGACCTATAAAGGTTTGAAAGTTCCCCTGTAGGTCAAAATAAGCCTGAACAGGCAGTAAATTCTGCGTAACAGAATCATTAACAGCCATAAAAGTCCTTTAAAGGCTTATGATTGATCAGCCATTGGCATTACATAAAGCGTTGTTCCTGATGTTCCAATTGCGGTAATTGAAAAAATAGGAGGAACAGCAATCACTGTGGGCTGAGACATAGTTACACCCAAAACAAATGATTGGCTAGAACTTCCACCTGCTGGTAATACAGCGGCAGGAGCGGAGGTAGGTGTAATGGTAATAGCGACAGGATTAGCTGAAGTATTTAAAAAACCGCAATAGTTGACCTGGTCATTGCCACTTGGGGTAATGGTAACGGCTGTTGAGGCCGTTCCAGTTACCGTAATAGCAGTTGTAGGGCCAACAAAACGGTAGACCGATGTGTTTGCCATGTTTATTCCTTAAGCAGCGTTTACTGGCGCTGGGTTACCTTCGATGCGAACGATTTGAATAGTATAAACACCGCTAGCTGGTTTTAAAGTAGCTGTTGCTGTCAAATTACCAAACTGAATGGTCAAAACACCGTTTGTAAGGCAATCTGCCTCAGCAATTACAACACCAGCAGTTTGTGAACCATTGTAACCAAAAACGCAAATTTGATCGGTGGTCAACAAGCCAGGGACGTTATAAGTAACAGCGGTTGTTGTATTGGCAGCTAAAGAATTTGAGGTATTGTCAAAAGTAGGCTGAATATAAAAGGTTTCATGAGAATTCCCACGAGTTACGGTAGTGCTAGACATAGTTTTTCCTTTGCAAAGAAAACCCTAAAAATGGGTTAATTAATTATAAGACTAAATGGAAAAAAAGCCACCCTTTTAAAGATGGCTTTTTCCCTTAAATCAGCTCAGATTAATAGTAACCTGGGCTTAGGTCGTAACCGTAAACATAAACGTCCACAGTCGCTGTAGCTACAGCGGTTGTTTGGTTAATGTATAAGGTTTGTGCTGACAAAGCGGTAGCTGTATCAGTTGATGCTGAAACAGTTACATAGGAAGGAGTAGTTTGACCAGTTAATGCTGCTGTGGTCAAAACTGCTGTTCCTGAACCGCTTGCTCCTGAAGGAGCTGTGTAAACACCTAAAGCAACAGAAGCTACAGATTGCGTTGCACCGTTGTTGTTTGCGTTAGCAATAACAACAGTGGTTGGCAAATATAAAGCGCTGTTGATTACAGGCAGTGGTGTATCACCCAAAGCTGCGACGCTAACACCCTTGAGAACTGCTAAAACACGCAGAGCTTGTTGGCTGTTAAGGTTCGATGGGTGTGTTGAGTTAGTAATTGCTGGTCCTGGATTAGACATATAGTTTCCTTTCGTTATCCGTTAAATTAAGCTGCAACTCGGCAAGCAAGTTCAGGATAGAGAGGAGCCCATCCATACAATACGTCAAGGCGAGTCGGAATACTATCATTGTTGATTGTATATTGACGAACCACACGCATGGAAAGACCAATCTCTTTGTCTGATGCACGACCAGCAAAATGAACACCTTCAGGCAACTCAAGGTCAGCCACTGCAAGCGTAAACGCATTGCGATGGAAGATCATGTTTTGGTTAGAAGTTGTGCCAGTGCTGTTAAAGAATGTAACAGCTTGTGCGCCAGTTGAAGTTACAGAAACGTTTTGGAACTGACCAGCAGTAATAACAGCTGGAGATACGTTTACAGAAACTGAAGAACCTGAAGCAACAGAAACAGCGCTGTTAACTACGAAGTTACGCAGTTTGCCGTAAGACTGGCGGTTCTGTGGGTTAACTGCATATACACCAGCGATGGTAAATGTATCGCCTTGGTTCAAGTTGATTGTGCCAGTGTTAGCAGCAGTCAAAGTGATGGTGCTGTTAGAAGCCCAACCAGAGGTCAAGAAACCAGTCGCAGTTGTAACGTTTACAGAACCAGTAACAGTCGTTGAACTGAAGTTACCGTAAGTTTGTGCTACAACGTTTTGATCAAGTTTCCAGTTCATGCCAGCGGAATCACGACCCATCAAGCCTTTACGATACTGCTCGCCAATTGCTTCTTGTGGAACAAAGAGGCCTTTCAAGCTGTCAACAATAGTTGCTGAAGTGAAAGGATCAACGATACAAGCACGACGGCCATCACGTGGAGCGCCTTCGGAGTCGAGGTATGCAGCGGCTGACAAATAAGTGATCAAGCCAGTTGGAGGTGTGCCAGCGACGCCTACAGTGTTGTAGGTTGCGTTCTTAGCCATTACCAAACCGTCTCTATCGATTTTATTTGCAATCGCAGCTACCGCAGGTTTCAAAACTCGATCTGAAAACATATCGAGGCTCAATGCTAAATCTTGAGTTGTAAATTGTGTGTCCACATGGAATTGTGTCGACAAAGTTACAGGAACAGAAGTCTCATTGAAGTCTTCAACGTTAAGAGCTGGCCCAGTAGTTCCTATGAAGCGTCCAGGACGTCTTACATTCACCGTATTACCAATTTTTGCACCAACAACAGCGAATTGATCGTCATAATTACGATCTACTTCTGACGTAAATGTCAGTTCGTTTTCGAGGACCATCAAAGCTTCGTTTGTGATCTTCGAGATAGTTAATAAATTATTACTCATCTCATTTTCCTTAAATAGAAATTAGGTTTTACCTAATCCGTCTAGCTTTTCTAAGTTCCTTGTATTGCGCATAGGTTAACTTGTCTGTATCAGTAGTTATTACCTCGGCGCTTCCAGTTCCTTTAATAGGGCTAATCGGAGCAGGCGCTTTTGACTGCACAGCAACAGGCTTCTTCGCTGGTTCAGGCGCAGTTTCCTGCGTCTCAAACCGAGCCTCCAATTTCCCAATCTCTCGTAAGGCTTTAATAAGCGGCATTCCTGCCACCTTTTGAGCATATTCTGTGTTTGATGCTAGTTCGTATAGGATTTGAGGGCCTACATCAGACTCCAAGATTGCATCTCTGATCTCGTTTGGCACTTGAACAGAACTTGAAGCTACTAAATCATCAAAATCAGGCAGGTTTGGCTTTGCTTTTTCCAGCTTCTCAGACCAAGACTTTGCAATCTTAGCCTGTTCTTCCACTGCTTTTCGCTCTGCTTCCTGCAAATCACGCTCATATAAAGCCTTTTCAGCTGACCACATTGCGAGTGCTTTTGCATACTCAATGCTATCGGTAAACTGTTCCGCTCTTGGCTCTTCTCCAATAGGATCGACGTTTTTAGGTTGTGCCGATACTGTTTCAAATTGCCGCAAACGCTCCTCTAACGCTTCTTTTTCAGCTTGAGCTTTGGCAGCTTTATCTTCTGCCTCTTTTCTAGCCTTAGTAAGCTCAGAGAATCTCTTCTCGAGTTTAGGATTTTGTTTCCGTTCATCTGTTGCTTTTGTCTCAGGTTCTGATGCTGGTTCACTCTCACCTTCAGCCTCAACAATCGGCTCTGATTCAGGAGTTTCCTCAACTGTTTCAGCCACAACTGGCGCTTCATCGGTAGCTAAACCTAAGCGATTCATGGTCCAATCGACTAAATTTTCACTAGTTACTACATTTGATGCCAACCGCTCTTGCACTTCTGACATGGATAACTCCAAGAATTAACCCAATGAATCCATTGGTAGATTGTTACTTTTTAACACAAAATTTTTATATAAACAACTTTATTCTTCTCTAATGTTTTTGCCGCCAGGTTGCGCCCATACTCTGCTTCCTTTGTGATCGTATTCAGCCTCATGATAACCTTCAGGATGTTTGGCTACTTTTCCAGTAGAAAAATGTTCTCTTTCTTTATGCATGACTGAAGTGTGAAAATGATGAGGACCGTTTCCAAAATCAGGCACTTTTTCAGCGCCCAATTTGTTTTTCATAAACTCTTCACGATTTTCTGATGTAACAACGGTTCGTCTTGCTTCTTTTTCTTTACGCATCATTTCTTGAATTTTATTAACTTTATTGGCATCTGCATGAGAAAGCATTTTTTTGCCAACAGCTTGTGTTACTTCAGGATCATATTTGTCCTTATTTAAAGCATATTTATATTTTTCTTCAGCTTTACTCATTTAAATGGCCCTTTCTGTAGTCTCTTGATTAGCTAAATGTGCCTGTTGATGGTCCATTTTAGCAAGTAAAATAGCAACTTGAGCCTTAAGTTGCTCAATTTCAATCTTGGTTTGGTTGTCATAAACGGTATCGGCTTGCTTTGTAGCGTCACGCATTTCAACATCATGTGCCTTAGTTGTTTGACGCATAAGCTCACGCTTGGTTTCAGCTTCTTCTTGCATTTGTTTAATGGTAGCGCCATGTTTGATATCAAGCTGTAACTGCTGAATAGCCTGTTGCGCATCTTGCAACTGCTTCTGATTAAGTTTAAGTTGCATTTGAACTTGAGGCGGAATAGGCGATTTATCGTCAATTTGAGCCATTGGGTTCATAGCGGCTAGGCGGTCAGCAATAATTTCAGCGCCTGGGAAGTCCATATTACGGACAAAAAGGTCACCAGCCACTTGCACTAGGTTAGGATCGGCAGCAAATAGGCTTGTCATAGCCTCCACAGCCTCTTGGCGCTTCGATGAATAGCCAGGGCCAGTATCCATAACAACGTCATATTTGCCAACGGATACATCGTTTAGGATCTTTTCTACACCTTGCTCGTCAACGGTGCGCTGGTTTAAGGTTACCAACTCAGGTTTGCCGTCATCTCCAATAATACGCAATACACGCTCTGTATCGTAAATTTTAGGGATCAAATCCAAAATAATACGGCCACAATAGGCAATAGAACGAGTCAGGTTGTCGTAATAATGATAGTTAACCATGTCAACTTGCTGCTGTTGACCTTGGATAGCCTTGCCTGATTGGTTGCCTTGTGGAAGCTGGCTAGGATCATAAATGCCCACAACAGCCTGCAAATCTGCGTTCATACCGCCCAAGGCAGCCATAACACCTGTAGGTGGTTGCTCAGGGGCTTGTCTTACAGGAGGAGGGGCCATACGGCCTTCTGTATCGGTCTGCTTATAGCGTAAATAAGGCATCGCCTTAATATTTGCCATAGCCCACTCGTTTTCATGGCCTTCGTCTTGGCCTTCGGCAAGAATCCATTTAGCCTTAGGCGCTAATGCTACGGTCTCGGTTAAGCTGGTAGCCCAATAGTTATACATGCGCTGGGGATCTTTAGCAAACCGCACCAGTCCAAACTTCTTATGCTTTGCGTCAACGATGACTTGCTGGCCATAAACAGGAATAATAGGGATATATTTGCCAGCCCACTCGCCCTCTTCCAAGATCTGCATAGCCGTTAGCTTGCACCACTTGATTTTCTTAATAAAACTGTCTCGTTTATCCAACACCTCAATACCAGCGGCATCGAGCATTTCTTTCATCTTTTTGTATTCAGGCTCATAAAGGCTTGTGCCATCGGATAACAAATATAGCTTGGCTGGCTCTTTTACGGTGTAAAAATACTCGGCAATGCGAATATCTTCTTTCATAACCCATTCGTTATTGGTATCCCCAGTGCCTCTGCTGCTAAAGCCTTGATCTACCTCAGCCCAAGGGTAAAGGACCTTGAAGTTTCGTTTACTTAATACGGTAGTAATTAAGCAGCGCTCTGCATCAGAACCGTCAGGCAACTGGGAATTAGGATCAAAATATACAGTGAAAGGGTTATCGATAGGGCGAATATAAATTTCCTGCTCAAAGCTATCGTCTGAGGTGTAGTCGGTAGAAACCCTAAAGTAACCCCAACCCATCTTTACTGCGTATTCAAAAGCTGTGTCGTAAGCGTTATCAGCGTTTGATTGGGTTTCAATATGGCGGCATACACCTGTAAGAATCTCTGCCAGCTTGGCATCAGATTCGGTATTCATGCCATGAACTTTAATTCTTGGACGTTGCTGGCGCTGTTGGTTACAGATTTGACGAATATAAGCGTCAACCTTGTTAATCGTAAGGCAAGGGCGAGCCTCTAATACTCGGCTGTTTTGAACGTCTACAGGCCATTGATCTCCTGCTGCAAATCTTACGTCATCTAGGGCCTCGGCACGATTGTTTGAGTCTACATCCCCACAAAGCCGCAAGAACTCTTTAGCTTCAGATATTCTTAAATCGTTTTCCATGTCGTTGATGCTATCGTAATCTGCCATATTTATCCCATCCAGCTGCCCACCTGGGCATAGTTTTGTCTTTGTGGTTTAGGCTTTTTAGGCTCATTAACCATCAAACCAATATATCTCCATGCATCAGCGCCATGCGAATATTGGTCATGAACAGGCTTCTGACTAAATGCGCCAGTTTCAGGATCAACGTCATAGCGATAATGTCTTAAGCATTGTAAGCCTTCTTCGCAGTTTTGCCTATCAAAATAGCATTTAGCAAATATTGTTCTAGCTGCGTTAATAGAATCGGTAATAGGCACTCTGTCTAGTATTTGCACCTTCCAGCCTGTAGAGCGCACCATTTCTTCAATAGATTTGCCTGTGCCTAAGTTTTTAGCGGCAGCGTCATGGGGTAGCCATAAGGTGTCATAGACATAGCCATAGGTCTGCATCTGCGCAAGATACCAGTTGATAGTCTTTTGGTTGTCTTCAATATATCGAATAACCCTGATTTCCATGCCGATAAATTGAACGAACCAAATCGCCGTTGAATCGGCCCACCCAAGGTCAAAAATAGCATGGACAGGTTTAATAGGATCGTAAGGCACTCTAGTAATTCTGCCATCTAGCTCGGCCATTTCCATTTCTTTACCGAATACAGCGCCATCTATTTGGGTTCGGCAAATACCTTCCCACACGTTGTTATATGCGGAAATATCCCTATTTTTAAGGGCCTGGCGCTCTAACTCTAGCACCTCAGGAAACCAAGGGTTATCCGACCAGTTGATTTTTTGCACCACAGCATTTTCAGGGGGGTTCAATACAAACCGTTTATAAGTCTCGTCGGTCTCTAGCTCAGGGTTAAAGGATACCCATATCTCGCTGTTCTCTTTACGAATGGTCGGTATTAAAACAGCCCAGGAGTTTGAGCTAACGCTCTGTGCCTCTTCCACCCACGCAATATCTATTCCTTCAATACTTTTTACGTTGTTAGTGTTGTTTTTAATGCCTACAAAGGTAAACTCTGTGCCGTTTATGCCCCTAATTGAGTTTTGGGTAATCTCATAGAAAGCGTCTAAGCCCAGGTTAAAGATCTGGTCGCTAAGTAATTTATGGACAGAATCCTTGATAGAAGTTTGGAACTCACGTGCGCATAAAATACGCAAAGGAGTGCGCAAGCCTTTGATTAGTAAAGCCCTGGCGATATTCCATGACTTTGATCCGCCTCGCCCTCCGTAAAGTATGCGATAGCGGCTGTGTTTAGGTTTGAATAAGCACTCTAGCTTTTTAGGGAACTGCGCCTTAGCTATTGCCTCGTTAATCTGCTGTTCGAGTTCCATCAGGCTCTACAAAAGTAATCTCGATGCCAGTAATATTTGATCCGTCTGCGTTGGCCAGCTTAGTAGTATTCGTTTCGCCCCACCCCATTTGAGCCTTGGTCCACCAAATAGAAGCGGTAGTGTCCCCCTTTACGGCCTTGTTAAACAGCGTTTGGGCTATTTTAGCGCTTGCTTTGGCCTTTCCTACGGCTAACTCAGTTGAATAGTATTTACGCAGTGTTTTATCGCTAATACCAATCAAAGCGCCTATTTGGTCATGTGGCAAACCTAAGCCAGCAGATGCCTCTACTTGCGCTCTAGTTTTCTCGGAAGGTTCGTGTGGTTCTTGTGGCATTTTTATTAACGGAATCATCAAGTTAGCTTATTGAACTCCAGCCCTGATTCTATATGGATTGCTTGCTTCCCAGTGAAGTCCTGCCAGCGTTTAATAATAACGTCACAATATTTGGGATCTAATTCCATCAAACAAGACTTTCTGCCTGTTTTTTCAGCAGCAATCATAGTCGAACCTGAGCCACCAAATAAGTCTAACACCATATCCTGGCCTTTGGTGTTGTTCAGTATCTGATACTCCATAAGTTCTACTGGTTTCATAGTAGGGTGAATATCGTTTCGTTTAGGGCGCTTACACTCTATAAGGGTGGTTTGCTTGCGGTCTGATGCCCATAGATGCCCTGCGCCGTCTTTCCAGCCATATAAACAAGGCTCATGCTTCCAGTGGTAATCTTGGCGGCCCATAACCATTACGTCTTTTTGCCATATAAGGCATTGGCGCACTTTCCAGCCAGCGTCTTTACACGCTCCTCTAAAGTTATACCCTTCCGAGTCAGCATGCCAAATATAAAATACTGCGCCTGGTTTCATTACAGCGTCTGCCGCTACAAAGCAGTCTCTTAGGAATTGACGGAATTGCTCATCGCCCATAGAGTCGTTTTGAATGGTTAAAGCGTCCTTTGTTTTACCTTCATACGCTACGTTATATGGCGGATCTGTGACAAGAATATCAACTAAGCCGTTGGTCAGTTTTTCTACACTTTCAATAGAAGTCGAATCACCGCACATAAGACGATGGTTGCCAAGACTAAATATATCGCCCAATTTTGACTTAGGTGTAAGCGGAGCATCAGGAATAGCGTCTTCATCGGTTAGCCCTTCTGTTTCCTCGGTGATGTTTAATAAAGCGTCTAGCTCTTCATCATTGAAACCTAGCAAATTTAGGTCGTATTCTTCGCCAAGTAGGTCTTGCAGCTCTACCGTTAATAATTCAGTATCCCAATCGCTATTTAATGCTAACTTATTGTCAGCAATGATAAGAGCCTTTTTTTGAGTTTCAGATAGATAAGCGAGTTCAATAACAGGAACTTTATCCATAGACAACTTGCGAGCAGCAAGCAACCTGCCATGACCAGCAATAAGACCATTAGACCCATCAACCAAAATGGGATTAGTCCAACCAAACTCCCTGATGCTAGCTGCAATTTGAGCAACTTGTTCTTCCGAATGTTTGCGGCTGTTATTGATGTAGGGAATTAAAGACTCAACGGAGCGTTGTTCTATCTTCACTGGGCAGGAGCTTCTGTTTCAGGCGCAGGTGCGTTAGCGGCTAAATGATCTGCAACCTTTTGATTTGCCTCAGCAATTATTTGCGCATGCAACTCTTGAACCAGTTCCATTGGCAACTTGCGTAAACCTGCTAGCACTAGTTCAATATCGCCAGCAGTTAAAATAAAGTCCATTTTTAAATCTTTAATATTCATTTTTTCTTGCCTTTCTTTTCTGCTTCACGTTTAACAGCATAAGCAATAGCTAAAGATTGAGCTTTTGGTTTTCCTGCTTTAAGCTCTTCTTTCAAATTGCTTGTAAAAGCCTTAGGGCTTGATGATTTTTTAAGAGGCATCTTTGTTACCTTTGCGAGTGGTAGCCTTTTTAAGGGCTGGTTTACGTTTATCTTTAGGGGCAGGAAATGGCCATTCAGCCTCCGTTTTTAACGGTTCTTTGTTAAAAGTGTAGGTAATTTGCATGTTATCAAACTCGCACTCCACTTTTTTGACCTTATACCAGCCAAAATAGGCCATGACAGTTTCAAGTAAAGATATATCTTTTACAACTTCATCCATTATGCAGTCTCCTGTTCAAAACAAATGTCTTGCCAGCTCATTACGAGATAGCGCTCACCATCTTCAAAATACTCAAAATACTTTAAATATTCGTCTTTTGCGTTGTCATTCATTGTTCCAAAACGAACATAAGCGCCTACGGTAATAGGCATATCTTCTCTACGACCACCGACTTTTTTGCCAGGACCAACAGCAACAACTGTTCCCATATTGTCTACTTCTTTGTTTTCAACATAAATAATAGAGCTTAGTTGCCGTTTTTCAGGCTTTACTACAATCTTGTCATTTAAAGGTTGTAATTTCATTGGACACCATGTGTTTCAGTAGGAGCAATAGAATTGTGACCGTTAAATTGGTCTATAAGGTCCATGACCTCTAGCATTATGCGATTGGCCTCATCTTGTCCATTTGATTTACAAATAAACTCAACAAAACCGTCATCATCAACTTCAATAGTAATGTGTGCGTTAGACCGCATCTTTTTTAGGCCTTCCTCGCATCTTAGGTGGAATTTTGGCTACTTCTTCCTGAATTTTAGCCCTTGCCTCGTTAGGTTCATTAGATAAGTCTTGAACCATATACTCAATAACTAAAGGGGCGGCAGCAGACTTCCACTCGCCACACCAATCATTTATTGTTTTATTAACAGCCTCAGGAAAACGGTGGCAACGGCCCATAATGTCGGCATTTTTAAAATATCGACAATCTTTACAGCTAACCTTAGAATCAACTCCAGCCATTTAGTTCTCCGTTTACTAAGTGGTTAGAAGGGCTTACAAGTTTCACGTGCTTGTAGGCCCTTCGCCTTAATTACATACCGTCTTGTGCATGCTCATAGCGCTTATGGGAATAGCACTCACGCTCACCCATATTGCCATCATTCAACTCACCGAGCTTGCCTTCAAAGTTGCCAGCATGGCTAATTGGACGGCTGCCCATTGCATCAGCCTTGCCCATACCAACTCCGCCAGTAATCTTCATTTTACGCTCACCAGTGGTATCGCTTGACAAAGCACCCTTAGGAACTTTTTCGCCGCTTGCACCAGACTTAAATACTTCTGCGTCCATCTTACCCATAATAATTTCCTTTTGATCAAAAAGACTAGAAAAGTTCTAGTTATATTATTTTGCCTTATTCATTGGCATTGTCAAGAACTTTCACAATAGTTTTGACACCCTCAATATCATGCACCCTGCAAACCGTTGATCCTTTCCAGTTCATCATAAAAAGATCTTGGGCAGTTGTAAATTTTGCTTTTTCAGATGATTTAATCTCGACTAAGACTGTTTTACCGTTTTTTCCTATAACCAAATCAGGAAAGCCCATACCAATACGAGATGTATCAAATATGCTGCAACCCATATCTTTAAAAGCATTCACGATTTCCTTTTGATTTGCGTCAGTGCGTTTTGCGTAATAAGTCATTGATTTGTTGCAATAATAGGTTAGTATTTAGCAACTTTATCACAAAGGAAAATCATGGGATTTACTTCTGAGGTATCTGATCAAGAGTTTATTAAGATTTGGAAAGAGCTTGGATCTCCAACGCTTGTAGGAGAAAAAATAGGTATAAACCCTAGAAGCGCTATGACCAGGCGTAAAAACATAGAAATTCGTTACAAAATAGAGCTTCCTACTACCAATTCTTTAAGAGATCCTAAAAAACCTAAAAAGGTAGAGCAAACCCCACATAATGTCCGCCGAGGCATTGATATTGATAAAGTTAAAAGGGCGATTGTATTTTCAGACGCTCATTTCACAGATACAACCACCACTGCGTTTAAAGCATTAATAATGATGATTGAGACCTTTAAGCCTGAGGTGATTATATGCAACGGAGACGCATTTGACGGCCAAGTTTTATCAAGATTTCCAAGTATTAATTACGACCAAAAGCCTACGGTTCTTGAAGAGCTAAATGCTTGCCGTTATCACTTGGATGAAATTGTCAAACACAAGCCGCCTGGTTGCGAGTTAATTTGGACGCTTGGAAACCATGACATGCGCTATGAGTCATGGTTAGTTAATAAAGTGCCTGAATATAGCGGTGTTGATGGGTTTAGCCTTAAATATCACTTTCCTGAATGGAAAACCTGCTGGTCTTATTGGATTGGCGAGGAAACCGTTATAAAGCACCGTTTTAAGGGCGGTAGAACGGCTGGATATAGTAATTTGATGGCAGCAGGCAATACCAATATTATTACAGGCCATACGCATGTTTTATGCGCATCGCCAATAAGCAATTATCAAGGAACTTACTGGGGGGTTCAAACTGGCTGCTTAGCAGATCCTTTTTCAAGCACCTTTGAATATTGCGAGGACAGCCCTAAAGATTGGCGCTCAGGCTTTGTTATGCTTTCATTTGACCAAGGTAGAATGTTAATGCCTGAACTTATTATGGTTAGCGGCGAAGATGAGTTTGAATTCCGAGGCTGTATTAATAAAGTATGAAGATCACTCCCAAAATATTAGAAAGCATTTATTTAACTTTAGCTAAATGCGAGCCATTTATTAAATGGGATTTGCCGCCTAGTGAATTGTGTCGGTTTGAAATTGTTGATGATCACCAGGTTATGGCAACTTATGAATATGATGAATCAATGGCCAAACCTCATATTTTTTGTATATCTAAAGCTCGTTGTGGTTTTTTTGACACAGTTGTCAGAAGCATGGCCCATGAAATAGTGCATTGCAGTAGACACAAATCAGGCAAGTGGAATTTGCACGATGCTACTTTTAAAAGGCGCAAAATGCTTGTCGGTCAATGCCTTGGTTTTGATGGCCACGAATTGTAAAGTTATTATACTGTTTTTGTAAAGTGTAATAATTATTTAGCCATAAAATACAAGCCAATATTGGCAGTGGCATACGATATATAAGTTATGCCCATCGGTAGATTGCCTTTAAATACTTGCTCTGCACCAATATAAAAGTAAATCAAACCTGTCAAAATAATAAGCCAGCTACTCATTCCAGTTCCACGAGTTTATCTTCGAGGTCAAAGCCCCAGTGTTTTTGAAATCCTTTAGCTCCAAGCTGGTGAATTGAATCCTTGAAGTGTCTATGATGTCCAGCACAGAGCGGCACTGCTGATGCTTTATCTCGCTGCCCTCCAAAACGTCGGATGTGATGGATTTCGACTGGCATGTCAGGGTCGCTGAATCCAAGGTGCTTGCATAGGACACAGCCATATCTCGCCAGCTTCGCATAATTTTCCTTTTCTGCTTTTTTCATTAATACACTTGGGTTAAATCAACATATTTAAAAAGTTCAAGAGGCACATCGTAATAAAACTCATGCTTTTCATTATCCTTTAACTCAACCTGAGGATGAGAAAATACTTTACTGCCCTTGATCCAATACGCATGCTTCATGCAATGCGTTAGCGCAAAGAATAATGTATTTTCTACCTCTAACATGTGTTTTTTACGGCCAGGCACATGAATAGTTTTAAAAGGGCAATACGGTGTCCAAGAGCGAACCTCTACCTCAACAAAGCCTACATGTTTACCTGCACGATAAATTACAAGATCCGTTCCATAAATATCAGGATTATCAACAGCGTCAACACCCCAAATATTATTTAACCAAGCGGTTACAGCCGCTCTAGCAGGCGGATCATATCGGTCATGCAACCCTTGATCAAACTTTTTTATTCGCATGTTCGCCTGCAAAATCTTGCAATATCAGGGCCATTTCTACCATGTCTGTGGCAATCTCATAGGCTCTATCGTTATTTTTTTTCAACATCAAATCATGATATTTTTTTAATAAACTGTTTAATACAATGTAAGGCAAAGAATAGTCTTTCATTTGGTGCTTCCTCCAAAAAGTTGTGCTTCTAAGTATTTAACGCTGCCCTGAAAGCAATCGTTCCATTTATTGAACCAGTAGTTGGTTTCCGTCCTATACTGCTCAATTTCTTGATATTGAAATTTAATAAACTCAATAATTTCTTGTTCATTGATCTCTTCTAAATAATCAACAATTTGCTCTAAACTGCGCTTCATACACTTCCCTTTCTGCGGTTTGCACTAAGTGTTTGCCATATTTCTGTAATACGAATCTCATGCTGCCGTTTGTTATCTAAGGTTTTAAATTCTTTAAAAGTATCGGTCCATTCTTCTACTGCTTTGCTGTAAGAAGGGCTGTCTAGCGCCTGGGCTTCTCGTTCCGCTACTGTTCCTTGAGAAAGCAAAAATGCATGGGCTTTAGCTTGTTTAATCCACTCTTCTAATCGTTTAACCTCGCCAGCTAAGATCGCATGGTCTTCATCGGTAGAAGATAAAAATATCAAAGCCTTCTCTACTCGGCTATCGTTTAAATGCTCTAAATCACTCATCTCCAGTCACCCATCCTTCCTCTATTCCCCTTCTTCCATTGGTCCGATACGTCAGGTAAGATTCTTGCAAGTCGTGGGCCAAATCGAGGAGATCGTAAATACTCTCTGAAGCGCTGTAATCCCTGCTCGTTTCTGAATCTAAGAAGCCATCGAACTTCGCACTGGTGACGATATTCTTCGCTGCTTTTGAAGTCTTTTTCATTCAATTTGCCGCCTTTCTTTTCTCACGTTGAGCTACGATAAAATTGCGCATTTCGTAATAAGAGTTAAACCTGGCCTTTGAAGGGTCACCACACTCGGCCCTGTAAGCCGCCTCAATTTGAGCATCTGTTCCTAAGGGTAATTCTTTTGTTTTGGTAACAGGATCGATGTTTTCTACCCAATCTGCTTTAAATCCTCGCCAGCCTCTTTGACAGCAAAGTTCCATAACAGCCTCTAGGGTCATCTTGGCTTTTTGAGCCTCTTTTGTTAAACCTTTTAAAGCCGTCTCAGTTAAAGGCGCTTTGTGGCTTTTACGCAACTTTAAGAAATCCTGAAAAACCGAATCACTAACCCCTTCAGGGGTCTTAGTATTTATTTGGTTCTTGGTTCTTGGTTCATGGTTCTTGGTTGGCTTTGGGGGGTGTTTAGGGGGGCTATCGCTAGGCAATAGGGTAGGTAGTTCCTTGTTCCAACGTTTAGCCGCTCCTTTGCGCCCACCCTCGGCCATCGCCTTATAGCGTAAAAGCTCCTCAGTGGCTCTTTTGTTGGTCCATGCTACCTTGGCCTCATCTAGCTCAAAAAACTCGCCCAAAACCGCTAAAACAGCCTCCTGTTTCGATTTGGTTCGCCTAGCGAGAGTGGGTATGTCGTTAATCAAGGGTTTCTCGGTCAAATAGTAAAGATCAATCAATCGTCTGTAGGCTAAATCTTCTTCATTCGTTAGATGGGCTGTGTGGCTAATGTAGTCACCTATGTGAAATGGATAAAAGTTCATGTTTAGCCCTGGAAAAGATCAGGGCGCAACAATTCCTTGGTTAAACGGCCTTCTGATAGCCGTTCTAGGGTTTTTATATGCTTTAGCGGAATCTGCCGTCTAGCCACCCACTGATATACAGAAGACTCCCTAATTCCTAGCTGGTGAGCTAAATTTGCCAAAGAACCGAACTCCATTTTCAACTCGTAAAACTGATTCATGTAGTAATTCTCCTTCTATTTGTCGCAAGAATACCATGTTTTGGTAAAAAGCAACAAATAAAATTATTAGGGATTGTCCTAATATAAAAGTCGACATTTCTACGACTTTTAAGGTATAGTTCTCCTAGCAGTAAATTTTTTAACAAGTGAAGAAGGGAAAGCAAATGAAAACAGCAATTATTGAAATAGTCGGTGTAATACTTCTAGGCATACTTCTAGGCTGCATGTTTGGGTGGGGGTTCTAATCATGGGAATGTCTAGACACGATGCGTATTACGAACCTGACGATTACGATGACCGCACCGATGAAATAGAAGAGCGCACTTGGGAGCTTCTAAAAGTCGGCGGTAAATTCGATTACAAAACTACCAGCGCTATTGCAGAAATGCTTTCAGAGCTTGGGGTTGACGATTCCAAGGCCATCCAAGACGTTATTGATTCAGGTGATTACGAGGCACTTGGTAGAAAACTAATTTCTTTGTCTTGCGATTACCACGAACGCTATGCCAGAGAAATTGCCGAGTTTGAAATTAACGATTGAGGAGTAAGTGATGACCAAGAAAAAAACCGAGTATTGCCCTAAAACGCAGGCCCTTTGGGAAATGTATAACTGGCATGAGGAACATACCGCCATGTTAATAATTCTTAGGGAATATTTAAGCAATCCGCATTACACCAAGTTTTTTGCTGAAAGCATGATCAATAGAATGATTAGCGATCAAATTACCAACCAGTTTGACATGATGAATACAGCCAAAATTGAATTAGGAGCAAGTGATGAGTAAATTTTTAGAATTACGCAAGATTAATGTAAATGAACACACAGACCGCAAAGGCAAATTTACATATTTAAGTTGGGCCTGGGCGGTAGATCAGTTATTGCAGCAAGATCCAGGGGCTACTTGGGATTACAAACTATTCCAACAGCCTGATGGGTCTTTATTGCCTTATTGCGCTATTGGCGATACAGGCATGGTATTTTGCACAGTGCATGCCTTTGGCAAATCTATGACCGCACAATTACCTGTTTTAAACCACCAAAACAAAGCCATAGCTAATCCAAACGCAATGGATGTGAATACTGCCATGCAAAGATGCCTTGCGAAAGCTATTGCCCTTCATGGATTATCTCTATACATATATGCAGGAGAAGACGTTCCTGATGAAGATATTCCTGATTTAGCGGAAGAGGCTGCCAAATGGGAGCTAGCTATTAGCGGTTGCAAGACTTTAGATGAGTTAAAAGAAATATACGGCGCTGCCTATAAAGCCTTATCTAAAGATAAATCCGCAGTAGACCGCATTTCTAAGGCAAAAGACGTCAAAAAGGCGGAACTATCATGATTGAATCTTTAGTAAAGCCTAGCCCTTTAGATAACGATGTAGCCGTCATGAAAATACTACAGCTTATGGGCCAAATTAGCCTGCGAGACCTCGAGTATGTTTTAAAAGTAGTGGCTGCCGTCTATAAAAAGGTTTCCTAACATGACAACATTCACAACAGATGACCGTATAGCGGCAGAGCCTATACCTTTTGCTGGTTTAGTAGATCTAACAGTAAAGCAGGGAACAGATGAATGGCATCAACTTCGCCTGGGCAAAGTAACGGCCTCTAGGGTTGCCGACATACTTGCAACGACAAAGACTGGCCCCTCAGTTAGTCGAGTCAACTACCTGATTGAGCTTGCCTTACAGCGAGTTACAAAGGCCATAGAACCATCTTACACCAACGCATCAATGGAATGGGGAACTTTAACCGAACCCCAAGCAAGGGTAGCTTATGAAGTTGCAAGCGGTAATTTTGTCGATCAAATTCCTTTTATGGATCATCCTAAGATTAATTGGTTCGGTTGCTCTCCTGATGGCTTGGTTGGCAACGATGGGCTTATTGAAATTAAATGTCCTAACTCTCCTACACATTGGTCTTACATAAGGGCAGATGAACCGCCCAATAAATATGTAATACAAATGCAAGCGCAAATGGCGGTTACAGGACGTAAATGGTGCGACTTTGTATCGTTTGATCCTAGGATGCCTGAGCGCAGCCAATTGTTTATAAAAAGAGTTCCAAGGGATGGCGAGTTCATTATTTTTATGGAAGCAGAAATCAATCGTTTTTTAAGTGAAGTAGAAGTGGAAGTTCAATTAATGGAGAAAAGAAATGTCAGTTAAATACTTTGTAAAAGCAGCAGTTTCCGAATACATGGACAAAGAAGGAAAGCCAAAAAAGAAATATCAATCTATTGGTGTGGTTATGGAAACCAAACATGGGCTAATGCTTAAGATTGAAACCATTCCTGTGTTTGCCATGAAAGAAGGGTCAATTTTTGCTTATTTAAATGAGCCTGAAGATAAGCCCCAGGGATATTCTGCGCCACAGAATTTAAGCCATATTGAAGAAGACGTTCCGTTTTAAGGAGTAATTATGTTAAGAGTGGAAAAGTTTAAGGAGCGCTTTCCTGAGGCTCCTGATAATGGAACGGCCCAAAAGTTATGGGAAACGGCCTGGAATGAAGCTATAAAAACGGCAATTAAACACATTGACATTTATACGACCTTGGACGAACCTACGGCTAGGGCTTATGCAATGAATATGATGGACGAACTGGAGGGATTGGCATGAACGATCACATTTGGACCGCAGCAGGAACAGATATAGAAGAGCGCTGGAGGGCTAAATATGGTTGGGTTAGACCTTCAGAACAGCCTGAATACCAAGCCAAATTTAAGTATTACCAAGAACTGCCCCTAAGGAAACTTGACGATGAAGCCAAGGTTCAATACGAGGCAGTTTTACGAAAGGCCAAAGTAGCCAGGGTTCGTTAGTATTTCCGCATGTTTGGAAGAGGCGCTTCTGCTTGGCTTTTGCCTTCAGGATGCGCTTTTTCCATTGGTAGACTCATGTGCTTGTCTAATTTGGCTTCCAAGCGCTTTAATTCATGCTCAGTGGCCTTTTCATGCTCTCGTTCTACTATGTAGTGGCCCTTGCTTTTGCCGTCGCTTGCAGCGCCTGTAATTTTAAAACTGTCTGCTTTCATTTTATGCTCCTAAAATATCCATAGCTCGGTGAATTGCGGAAATCCGCTGGTCTAAACCTAGTGTGCCACCGTTAATCCGTTTTGTCATTGTGGTCCAATCTTCTACATCAGCACAAGAGTTTAAATTCTTTTTATTCCAAAACCAGCCTGCCGACATAGCAGCATTCTCAGGTTGTAAAAGTAGTTCAGGAACGTCTATTAATGGGCGATTAATTGCATCACCGCAAACAGTGTAATTAGCACGACCAGTAAGCTGAATAATGCCTCGTCCATGAAATCTCCATCCATCTCCGTCTTGAGTATTGCCTAAATCGGCTCTACCACCATAAACCTTGTTAGCTATCTTTTCAGGATTATTTTCGTATTTTTCAGCAGTATCCGTATCAGGAAAACGGCTAGGCCATACTCGCATTAACGCTGAAGCAGAATAATGAAGATTCTCTTCCAAAGTCTTAAAATTATTAGATTCATGCTGACATTGACCGATAAACGCAGCTTGACGTTTTGGGGTATTAATCTCGTATTTATTAAAAGTCGCATTAAGTGGGTCTAGCCATTTAACATCAATCCCAAGGGCTAATAGTTGATCATTGTTCATTTAACTTATTATTTTCTATAATCCAGTCCTGCAAGGACACTAGTTGGGCTGTTGTGATGGAGCATTGCTCGGCAAGAGATACCAGGTTAACGGTTTTTCCATTAATTGTGAGGGTGGCTGAGGCATTACTGGCGGACAGGGAACTGCCACTGGGCTGCTGCATCCTTGCATACATAGTATGTATAGAAGAGATCCTAGCTTCATAGCTTTGTTTAATTCCATCATTTATAAGTTCCTGTTCTTTTTGTATTGCTTTATTTTCCTCGATTTGCTTTTGCGCCACAATAGCTTGCTGATCCACATAATGAGAAAAACGCAAATGCTCGACATAAAAACCACTGAATATAAGAGCAAGATATAGTGCAATTTTGTAGTAACCACTAAAACCGCCTGTAAATAAAGAAATTAAAAAGCTCATTGTGGCTCTGCACCAGCCATGTGTTTTCCAGCTACCGCAGCCGCTCCTGAGCCTGATACGATGCCCAAAGCACCAGCTAGCTCAGTAAGACTGATCTCATGCCCTGCATAAATTAAATAAATTGCAGAACCTGCAACTACAAAAAAGCCAAGAAACCAAGCCCAACGAGCAATGTCATGGGTCTGATTGTCTTTGCCAGTCAAAATATGGGTAAAGATTTCGTTCATTTTTTATTCCACAAATCAAACAAAACTTTCACTTTTTCCTCTAAAACAGCCACTCTATTGTCCGTTTTAGCTAAAACAATAACCAATGAAATAAATGCCAAAAGCAGCGGCCATATTTTGGCAAGTATATCTAAGGTATCCATTATTTTTTATTTAAAAATACGTCAACCAAAATAGTAATAAAGCCACCTACTACAGATGCCACACCCATTAAAGCCCATAAAGAACCTTTAGAACGCTCTGCCATAGCTAACAAGGTTTTAATGTCATGACGCATTTCGTTCATTTCACGCTCCATAGCCTCAACCTTTTGCCACATTACACCGACTTTAACTGGATCAATCTCAACCATAATTACGACTTCATAATAAATGCCAAAGCGTAATAAGGAGGCATATTTGCGCCTGATCCGCTTACACCAGCAGTTGCGTTGGTTGTTGCAACAGTAATACCTGTCGTTGCCGCATTAGTTCCATAAGTTGAACCTGAGCCTGGAATTACTGGGCCACCACCATAAGAAGTGCCTGAGTTATTAACGTTAAATGTATGTGAGTGGCTTGGATCACTTACTACAGAAGTCGCAGCATGGGTATGACTTACTACAATAGCATCAGTAGAGCCACCTGTAGCTCCTACAGCATAAGTATTTCCTGCGCCCAATACGAAAGAATTACGCAAATCAGGTGTGCCATTCGATCCATTACATAATAACCATCCACTAGGAATAGAACCAGTTGATCCTGACCAAATAGCAATTAAACCGCTTGGTACTGTATTAGATACAGCAGGGGCATTTTGCAAAATACCATAAAGATTATCAAGGGTAATTAAACTTGTACCTGATGCGCTTTGAATAATAAATTTATAGCTATATCCTTGTAAAAGCCAAATTTCATTAGGAACTCGGCCTGCGCTATCTAATACGATAGGGTTAGCATTAGCAATTGTGCCAGCATTATCTTGATAAGTGGCTTGCGGAGTAGATGAGCCAGCCTGATAAGTATAGATAAGGCCACCAGCTAAAGGCACACCGTTGTTATCAAAAAATTGCTGGCCAACACCAACTGAGGATAGTAGAACGGATGCCATTATTATTCCTTACCGTAATTTATAAATTGATTAATTTTATTTATTTTTTGTTTTGTTTGGTGTTTTTTTACAATGTGCTTTCCAATCATTACGGCTGGAACAGGAACTCCTGTTGTTGCTCCTTGCACTGCCATTTCACCCAAAGCTGCTAATAAAGTTGAAGTTGTTCCTGAAGTATTAACTGCACCTTGCGGCGCTGTTTGTAAGTCTTTTGTAACTTCATTTAAGGTTCTGTAATATTCAGCACCTTTTTTACCAAATATGTATTCTAATTTTCCGCTTTTGTCGAGATTAATAATGATTTTATCAAGAGCGGCAGTAGAAACATAAGGCTTACCATTAATATCTCGCCCAACACCTTTAGTAGCTTCATCTCTAATTCTTTCTGCAACAGCGCCACGCAATTCATTAATCATTTTTTGACCATCAGGAATGCGTTCTAATGTATTAAATAATTGCTTTACATCAGACGTTGGACCTTTAAACATGGCTCGATCTATTACATTCTCAATAGCAACAGACCTTTGTTTTGTTTTTGGATTAATAGATACAATATCTCTAATTACAGGAGTATTTTCAAACTCTTTCATATAAGCTGTATTAATTGCTCTCGCATTTTTATAAAGATCGCCACCTTTATTTTCAGTTAGTTTGTCGATTAACTTAACAACTTCTTTTCCATAATGCGCATTTGGGCCACCTTGCTGTGCCAAATTTCCTGTCATTTTGCGAATTTCTTCCAAGTCATTAATAGAAATTTGACCGCTTTTTTGAAGCGTTTCTAATTTCTTTTCAACAGAAGTTAAAACTGGAGCATTAATAGCTTCAGCTTCATGGTTTTTTAAGTATTTTTGCAAAGCGTCAACTTGTATAGGTTCGCTCATGTGGCCTGCTTCTCTTGCAGCTGTATAAGCTGGCTCAATTTGTTTATAGCGTCTTTCTTTTTCTAATCCTATTGTTTTATCTAACATTGAACCAAGCTCAGGAGCGCCAACACCAGCATGTTCAGCACCTGTCATTTCAATCAATTGATTTAAATTGTCTTGAATTTTTTGATTTTGCATAGCGTAATGTTCTTGCAACGGCTGGCCTAATACTGGGTCTTTTGCCGTTTCTCTTGCAAATTGCACATCACTAAAATTGCGAGTTGCTTGATCTTTAGAAAGTTCAATTGGAATGGGAAGTTCTTTAGCTCTTTCTATTCTGTTTTTTATTACAGGAACTTCTGCTGCGCCAACTCCAGCTAACTCAGCTTCTTTTTTGCCAAATTGTTCAGCAACTGTTTTTAATGCAGGTTTTACTGCGCCAACAGCAGATTCTGCGCCTTTGGCAATTACATTTTTAGATGCGCCACCTGGTATTAAAACTAATTCAGGATCATAAATAGTTCCTTTAATTGTTTCACCAATAACACGACCTGGATGCTCTACAATTTCAGTACCAATTGCTTTAGCAGTTTCTAGCGGATGTTGAATAATTTGTTTAACACCACCAACAATTCCTTTGCCTTTTTCTATTAATTTTTCTGAAGCGGCTTTTTTGTCTTCTTCAGTAAATCCTGGCAAACCAAGGCTTGCAGCAGTGTATTCCACAGCAGGAGCCAATATAGATTCTTTTTTAAAGCCTTCTAAAGATATTTCATTTAATGGTTTTTTAAGTTCAGCCATAAAACCTTGTGGCTTTTGTTCTGTTGTTTTAGAGGTTGTGCCTCCTAAAATTAAATCGCTTACTTCATCAAAAGGAATTGCTTTATTTTTGGCTTGTTCAATATATTGACCAACTGTCGGTGCTTTTGGATTTTTTAAATCTTTAAATTCTAAGTTAATAGAACCATTTGGATTAATAGCTTTAGGTCCTGCATAATATTCTGCTAATACTTTATCTATATCTCCTTCATGTCGATTGTAAGCATCTGCAATTAAAGCATCACCAGCTTCTTTATTGTGTTTTGGATTATTAATGTCATATTCTTTAGGAATAAGACCTTTTTTCTTTAATCCTTCGAAAGTTGGAACGGTAACTTGCATAGGCCCAACAGCGCCAGCATAGTTTGGCTTGCTTGTGTCGGCTTTACCATAAGAGCTTTCTTGTCCATAAATCATATTCTGCGCATCTTCAACAGAATATTTTGCTTTGGGTGGTGCGCCAAGAATTAATGAGCTTACGTCATCCATTACAGAGTTCCAGTTTGTTGGAGCTTCAGAATATTTTGATATTTTTGATTAAATACTTTACGTTCAGGGCTATTTTTAGGGCCTAATAATTGTTCGGTAATTTTTTCTTTTTCTTCCCTAGATAAATTGGTGTCTTTGGCTAAATTTATAACTTCAAAGACCTTAGAATCAGCATTTTTATTCCACATTTGCTGGAATGCTTTCATGTTGTTGTCGCCATAAATTCTTGAATATTTATCTGCTGCTGTAGCTTGCATATCAATATTTGTCATATCGGCTTTAGCACGATTAGCAATTTTCATTAAAATTTCAGGAGGATAAGTATAATTCCCTTGAGCTGCTGCAATTAAATTTTTGTCTGCATCAGTAGATAGCCCCAGCGCTTTCATGTTGCTTAATTGAGCTTGAGCCAAATTTTTGCTTAATTCTAAATAAGTAGGATCACCTGCCCAAGTTGCAAGATGACGATAAGCTGAACCCAAAATTCCTGATGTTGGAGCCCACGATTTTTCTAGCTCATTAGCAGATTTAATAACTTCATCAACATTTCTGCGTTCAGTTGTTAATTGTGATTGTCTGCTCATCAAAGAATCTCTATAAGTAAATCCTTTGTCTTTTTCTGCTGTTTCAGATGGGTCAGGTGTATATATTTGTCCACCTTTGCGAACAGGGTAAACTGGTGCAACAGGTTGACTTAATTCAGGAACAGGCTGTGGTTCTGATTGTTTAGAAGGTATTGTTTGTGAAGGCTGTTGCCCTTTAGGCAAAGGTTGTGTTCCTGGAATGTTTGGAGAAATAGTACGGCCAGCGCTTTCAAATTGAGTGCTAGGTGTTTGTGCGCCATAAGTCATCTGATATAACTTTTTATAAGCAGCTTCAGGGCCTTCTTTTTCGTAAGACTTTTTTATTTGTTCTAATGGGTTATCAGGGCTTGTTACATCAAGTCCTTGATGATTAGCTGTTCTCTCAACAAAATCAAATTCTTTAGCCATTTCTTCAGGATTTTTCCAATTAGAGCTTGCTAACAAAGAAGTTGCCAATCCTTTTGCTTTGTCTGCCTTTAATTGCTGAAAGGTAAATTTTGCGCTTTCTGTTGCAGTTTGTTCTTGTTGCAACTTTAAAGGATTAATTTGTTGAGCTTGTTGGTATGCTTGCGCCCCTCTAGCAATATTAAGCATATCTCCTATGCTTGTTGAGGCAGGAGGTTTTATTTCAGAAGCAACAGTAGATACGTTATATTCAGCCATAATTTTTCCTTAAGCCGTCATATAGTCTGTGGCATATTGGCCGCCAGCAGAAGTAGCGCCTCCACCAAAATTAGCCAAAGAAGACGATGGGCCAATAAAATTGGATGAACCTTCGGTTGCTGAACCATAACCGCCGTAAGTATTCATTCCTTGGTTTTGATTTTGACCAAGCAATGAACCCAAATAAGCCATATTTCCAGCGTTTTGCACTGCACCACCGTAAGCATTTGCTGCGCCAACTTGACCAGCAGCTTGAGCGTTTGCCGCTCCAACCCCAAGGCTGGCAATTCCTTGCGCTGTGCCTGTAGAAAGGTTTCCAAGGCCTGATACCGCATTTTGACCAATATTTGCAATAGAAGCTAGATTGGAGTAAATATTTTGACGTTGCGCTTGATAATTATTAAAAGCGTTTTGATAAGCGTTTCCAGCAAAATTTTGGGAATAGTTTTGCAACGCTTGTTGAGCATTGCCGCTAACTAAGCCGCCTGTTGCGTTTGATGCTGCATTTTGGGCCTGTTGCCCTTGCTGAAGCTGAAAAGCATAATTAGGGGCTAAATTAGCGTTTAAATCGGTATTATTGAACTGATTGGTCAAATAAGGCAGCATTGACGATATATTGCTTACACCTTGATTACCTAAATTGGTATATGGGGTGTAATAAGGGGTCATAGCAGCAAGGTTTTGCTGTAAGGTTTGCTGGCCTTGATAAGCCCCTTGCGCTGCCGTTTGTCCAGCTTGCGATGCTCCGCCGCCACCAATTAAGCCGCCTACTACGTTGCCGATTATTGGGGCCGCTACTGCCGCTCCTATACTTGCACCCATGATTTCTCCAATCTATTGCCGTAATTTTCTCATTTTTACAACATTTTCGTAAATACTTTATCAATTAATTTATAACCTAAGTATTCAAAAAGACTGGAATTGTCTTGATGAATCTTGGTGTTATAAATAACCCTGTTTACAGCCTGATCTTTCAGAACCTTTTCGGCAAACTGAAACATCCTAATTCCCACTCTGCCTTTGCGATATTCTTTTTTCAAATAGTAAATATCTTCTTGGGCAGTTAAACAGCTTTTGTAATGAATATGTGGCGCAACAAAAAATATTATGTAGCCGACCAATTTTCCATTATTTTTACAACTAATAAACTTTAATCTACCCATATCCCAAAGCGCCTTATAAGCGTCAAAATCAGGATCTAATGGGTATTCTTTTGTTACAGATAATTCTTCATAATGCTCATCAATTATTTGTTTCCAATCTTCAAAACATGCTAAATAACTGTCATCTTTATATTCAATCATAGATTGTAATAAGGCACTTTATATTGTTTTCCCCCAACGGTGACATTCATAAATCCTGCTGGATTTGTCGGTAATGTGGCCGTTCCCTTTGTTGCAGTAGAAGAGCTAGAAAAGTTAAGCAGGTTTAAAAACCACTGTTGCCAAGCTCTTGTTGGCATTTTTGTAGCATCGTCAAGCAGTGGGGTTACTGGATAAGGGTTTCCCTGGGAAGATCCCCATAAAATATTAGCCATTAGTTATCTCCCACGCTAGCCTTAAGGTTGGCAGAAATAATACAAGCAAAAACTGGATCGGTAACAACAACTTCAAATATGCGATCTCTAGCGTAACCCAATCTGCGCCAAATAATACGGTTTCTATATTTACCAACTTGACCAATATTTGACCAATATTCATTACTCCAAGTAGAACCGCCATCATTGGACCATCTGAGCATAGCTTGTGGGTTTGCACCGACTGTTTCAGCATTTAAAGGCGGATTTACAATTCCTTCTAAACCAACACCAGGCTGAAATTGAATTTGTAATTCATCAAAGTATTGACGTTGCAAGTCTGCAACAAGATGGGGGCAACGACGCAATCTGCGAATTTCATCACCATTATCGGTGTAGTTATTAGGATCTACTTTATAGATTTGACCATTTTGCCAATCGCCCACCAAAACGACACCTTGAAACAAAGCGGCGCAGTTAGAACGGTGGCGGTGATAAGTATTCGTATTATCTACCCATAACCATTTATGCCAAAGACCAGTTGCTATGTCATAAACCCAAGTTAAGTCTATGCTTGGAAAGGTAATAACATAGCACTCATGGCCTTCTAATTGATAAGTATAAGCAATAGCATCGCTAACTGTTTGATTTACTAAGGTATTTTCTACAGCATGGGTTGAAATCCGTTTAGGAAAAACACCTTCCATTAAAACAACTTCAGATTGGCCTCGATTGTTTCTAGCCAAATATGCAAACGAATTACCTAGCCGAGCTACAGAGAATTTAGCAGCGATACCATGCTGGCTAGATGAGCCAGGAATTCTTTGAAATGCAAAAGGGAAAGTTCCTGCATCAGACCAAACCTCAGAGGTTGTTTCGCCTAATAAATATATTTGCCCATGATCTGCAATTAAAGAAACAAGGTTATCAGGACCAGTAAATTTGGACGCATAAGATAAACCATAAGTAATAGGGCTTAGAAGGTTTGAGGCCGCATATTGTTGCGTTCCTGGGCGGTTATAAATAAAGTAGTTATCTACAATATCTACAACATCAGCACCAGCAAAAGCACCATCTGAGCTAGGCAATACGCTAAAGTTCAGCAAATACATAGTTTCAGAGCCAACAGTTTGACTGGTGCTAATAACATAAGTGCCAGTGCCACCTGTGCCTGATCCAAAAGTCAATGTTAGGGTTAACCCTGTTCCTGATCCGCTAGTGGATGTAGATACGTTATTCGATGGGGTAGAGGTATATTGGCCTGAATACGTTTGTGTTAATCCTGTGACTACACCGCTGGCTACTGAGCTAACTGTATATGTAGCAGGGCTGTTGCCATAAACACCGCCTAAAATTGTCACAGTATCGTTTACAGCGTAACCTGTGCCACCAGTGGCAATAGAAGCAGACAATACCGTTCCGCTTCCCAAAGCGTTAATAATTGTGTTTGCGGTGACTCCAGTACCTGTAATGGTTTGACCTGGATAAAGTGTTCCGCTTGATACACCTGTTACAGTCAAAGTTGTGCCTGAAATACTGGCTGTGATAACTCCTGCAACTGAGGCAGAGTTCATTTGGATAGCGGTAGCAATACTATTTGACTGATTTAAAGTCCAAGTTGATCCTGATCCGCTAACAATGACTGTTTCGCCTGTGATACCGATACCAAACAAAGATTGGCCTGCCGCAATTGTGCCTGAGATAAAACGAGTGACGGTTAGTGTCGTTCCTGAAATTGTGCCTTGAAATACAGCCGCAGCAGGAGAAGAAATGCGCCAAGTATAACGATAAGAGCCGTCAACAATATAAACGTTTAGACCGTTATCGGTGATTCCAACTTGACCACTTGAGCTATTTAGCTGTCCTACAATAGTGGCCGAATAAGTCGAATCTATGACATAAACGTAAGGACCGCAAACGGCAACCATATAGTTTCCGCCGCTAACCGTTCTCATTCCTCGAACAGATTGTGCGTTTTGTAAAGTTACCACGTTTGTAAGGCCAGGGGTTGGATATAAAGCCACCACACCTCTAGCGCCTTGACCTTTTACAGGGTCAACCTCAGGCCGCCAATTTATACATTCTTGGGCATCTTGATAGATAGAAGGTGCTGTGTAGGCTGCCCCTACAAACCCAAAATCTGCCATTATCTAAAGAATCCACCTGAAAGTATCCAACCTGCATCCTTTTGGCGGCTAGAAAGGATTGCGTCTGCAAATCTTGAAGATTGCACAGGTTTCATATTTGTGCGTTTTACTGTGGCCTTAGCTTGAGCAGCATAAGCGGCAACCATGCTAATTTGCGTTGGATTTGCCTTTCCATACATAGGCATTAAGCGTTCTGCTAAGTTCCAGCGTAAGGCCATTATATAGCCTTGTGGAAGGGTAATAGTGTCATAAAGCGTTGAATACCGACTAAACAAGGTGTCTGCAAACATGTGCATTTCGCCTTGGCTTGGGTTAGGCCATACAAAAATATTGCCTAGTTGTTCGGAAGGCTGATAATAAAGCGCTTTAGGCCAAGGTCCAGCTAAGGTTTTAAGACCAATCATTTCATAGTCATTAACGTTCAAAATGGCCACTGGATAGTCTAGGCCACCGTTAATAATTGGCACACCGTTTGAATTAGTGTTGATTCTGACAAAAGCGGAATCTATCTGCAAAGGACGCTGATAATAAGCGTTTATTGAGGTGCTAGAGACGGTTTGGCTGATATTTACAGTATATGTGCCAACTTCGTTTACGTTGCCACCAGCGCCTGATTTAAAGCCCACAATAGTTGTTCCTGCGCTAATACCAGTGCCGCTTAGGGTCATTCCTAAGGAAATTGCGCCTGATTGAATAGAGCTAATTGTTAGGGTATTCCCTGAGATAGAACCTGTAAAAATAGATCCAACCTGACCACCTGGACCAACTGTATATTGTGTTTGACCTGAAACAATTGGGAAAATAATTTCAGTCTTATAGAAGACCATCATATCCTCATTTGACCATTGATCGATCAGGTCATTAAGCATATCAAACGCATCTTGAGCAGCATCTGCGGTAGGAGTTTCGCCTGCCTCTAATGCTCCGATGTCTTTTAATGCTCTAGAAACGATGTCATAAGGTGTGGTCATGGCTTAAATCTCAGGTTTGAATACTTGTGGCATCCAGGGTGCTGGTACAGGTTTATGTGATT
>Ga0208614_1000102_pt1 | contig 30278 bp, 56 predicted proteins | sample CryBogCBE23Jun09_FD_184554 | JGI IMG/M metagenome (GOLD analysis project Ga0208614, IMG submission 184554) | Freshwater microbial communities from Crystal Bog, Wisconsin, USA - CBE23Jun09 (SPAdes) | ecosystem: Environmental > Aquatic > Freshwater > Lake | place: Crystal Bog, Wisconsin, USA...
CCACCGTGACAATAGCTTCAATCATGTCGCTACCGTTGATGCGACATGTGAAATTTCTAATGCTCAAGATCATGCAGAAGCTGTTAATTGGGCACTCGAATATGCTTACCGCTTGACTCAGAACATCGAAGGTTCTTGGTCTCGTGAGCGTGTCCTTGAGATTGATGGAGAGCTTATTGAAAATCCCGACTGGAATAAGCATGTCACCACGGTAATGCCGCTCGAAATCTATAACGGTGAGGAATACGGTCATCGCTCGAGCATGATGGGTGATCGGATGATCATTGACGGAAAGACTTTTGAAGTTGATTTTTTCGGCTTCAAGGGACTTTGCGATTGACATTTTTATCAAAGTAGATTAGACTAAATCTATAAGGAATGGAGAATGAATATGCTTATTGGTGCTCTTATCGGTCTTGGTATCTCTCTGATCATGACTTGGATTTCTATGATCAACGCTCAGATGAAGGCTGACCGGCATAATAATGCGCTTGGTGGCAGACTTGCTAGGTTGACTGGTAAAGCCCATGTTACCATCCACTACGGTCCGATTGTAATCAAGGCAGTCACGTTTACGGTGATCGGTGCCATTGTCGGTCATTTTATCTAATTTCGGTTGACATTTTTCCGAAAGTAGATTAGACTAAATTATCAACTGAGGAGCTGTTATGAAGACCTTCGGCACTTTTCTTCTTTTCGCGGGGTTTCTTATCCTGGCTGGTACTGTCGGTCAAGACGATTACTGGGAAGCATGTCACCGCGCCGTCAATTGTGTCGCTGGTGAACCCATGAGCTTGTTTCGTGAGTTCATTCAGCTTTCTGTCGGCATTGTCATGATGGCTCTTGGTGCAATGTTCGTTCTCACGGATGGTGAATAATGCGCACTCAGACATTTCCCGACATCAATTTTAAGAACCATCATCTGATTGACTTTGTTTGGCGAGTAGTCTCGTCTCGAACTGGTGAAGCATACAAAATTAAACTTACCGAGTATGGCCTTTCCTGCAATTGTACTGCAGGTTCCATGCGTGGTAAGTGTAAGCATGCTCAACAGATTCATGATCTTTTGGTAGAAGACTAAACTATGACAATGCATCTTCTTGGTCCTGCTTATACCACTCTTTCGACACGTACTCGTAAGACTAAAGATCTTACTATTACGGCTAAGTTCGCTCAAGAGTTTCGTGACTACAATAAGCAAATGAAGCGCATTGGTAGTAAGGAAAAGACTATCGACGAGTATATTGCCTATCGGAAAGGCAAGGCGTCAACCAAGACTAAGAGTGCGCCTCTCCCTAAGTACACAGTGAGTGACCACCGTGAAAAGTATCCTTCTGGTTCTGGCATTGGTGTGAGTTTTGCTAGGACACCAAATCAATATACTGGTACTCTGGTGAAGGGTATCTCTACTCTCCATAAGAGTAATGCGGTTCCAGTAATTTCTGAAGAAGAAATGTTGGATCATGCAAAGATGCGCCGATAAAATAGAAAGACAGAATATGACTTATCCTAAAACTGAAAAAAGACTGAATATGACTTATCCTGAAACTGAAGACGAACTTATTACAGATTTTCGTGAGTGGTTGCTTACTAAAAATCCCAAAGAAAAATTCAACTATACGAGCAACTCTAATTGTTGCTTTGCTCAATATCTAAAAAATAAAGGATATTGTTCAAATCCTGCTGTTGGTGGTACGAATTGGTTTGATTTTCGCAATTCTCATAAAAAGTTTCCAATTCCTGATAAGATTAGAGACGCACTTCTAAGAGGTAGAACCTTCGGTTCGGTCCTGAAAATTCTTAATAGGAAAAGTTTTCTAAAAACTTTGTTGACATTTTTCCGAAAGTAGATTAGACTAATCTATAGGGAATGGAGATCGACATGATTCATTATGCAGAATGGCGTGATAATGGTCTTTGGGTTGATTGGTTCGATACTGGGTCTTTTGATTTTGCCGCAGTATGGAATCCCAAAACCAATCGTTTGATCTTCGAAGGGAATGACGATCTCTTTAAGAAAACATTCACTGATGGTAAGCCCAGTGCAGAAACTGCAATTTTGACCATCATGCGGTGGCAGAATTCTGGTTACTGAAAAATCTTTCTTAAAAATAAGTTGACATTTTTCTTCTTTTATGGTAGACTAAATTATCAACTGAGGAGATATTCCATGGCTTATGTGTCGAAGGAAACCAAGGAACTGATTGCACCGAAGGTGAAGGAAATCCTCAAGAAGTACAAGATGAAGGGTACTCTGTCCGTTCGGAACTACAGCACTCTGATACTCACTCTGAATGAAGGGCCACTGAAGTTTGCTCAGGATGATCTGGATGGGTATGCCCAGATGAGCTTCCATCATCTTGATCGCTTTGAAGGTAAAGAACGCTCGTTTATGCGTGAACTTCAGGTCGCAATGAATGACGGCAATCACGACCGCAGCGATTCTATGACAGACTACTTTGATGTGGGTTGGTATGCCTATGTTTATGCAGGTCGTTGGGATAAGCGCTATAAGCTCACTGCATAAGGAATTATACATGGAAAAATATATTGAGCATAAAGGTGTTCTTTTTCATCCTTACGAATGGGCTGGTGGGTTTAAGCCTACTCATAAAGAGGTTGTGAAAGCACAAGCGGCTCGGCGGCGTGAACTTGCTCGTGGTGAAGCTCATCTAGTAGATGGAGATTAATATGAATACATTTATTAAACTTTGGCTTATGTGCATTTTTCTTACTTTTTTATTTTGGGCTGGGATTGGATATATTGCCTTTCATTTTATCACTAAGTTTTGGTAAGGAATTAGATTATGGGTTATGAAACTAATTATTCGCTTTATACTGAAAGCAGTGAAATTCTTCAGGAAGTGAAGGGTGTTGATGCAAACGGAAATCCTGCTTCAGTGTTTATTCAGAAGTTCTATGACGTAGATACGTTTAAGCAAGAGATTTCCGATCTCGCTGGGTATAACTATCTTTGGGGTGAACCGTGTAAGTGGTATGATCACGAAAAGGATATGCGCAGTTATTCGAAGAAGTATCCTGCTGTGCTCTTCAAGCTCTTTGGTGAAGGTGAAGATTCGTTTGATATTTGGGTGAAGTACTTCAAGAATGGAAAGATGCAAAAGTGCATAGGCATCGTTCAGTATGATCCTTTCGATGAATCTAAGATGAAGTGAGGTCTTAATATGGCTACTCGTGCTACAATCGCTCTTGAATTTGCCGACGGTACAGTTCAGGAAATCTATTCTCACTGGGATGGTTATATCTCTGGTGTTGGTTCTATTCTTTTGGAACACTATAAGACGCCTCAGTCCGTCGCTGAGCTGCTAGCTCAGGGTGATCTGAGTTCTCTAGGTGTGAACCTTGACGAAACCGTATTCTATGCTAGAGACCGCGGAGAGACTGGTGTTTCTGCTCGGCGCTATGACAGTTACAAAGAATATCTTCAGAATGCGGATTTCCAGGGATATGACTACATCATGCGCGAAGGTGTGTGGTATGTCAATCGTAGTGGATTGGTAAAGAATCTGATTGAAGCTTTCCGAGTAGAGGAACGACTTTAAAAATTGGTTGACATTTTTCCGAAAATAGATTAGACTAAATTATCAACTGAGGAGATAATCCGTGGACTATTCTTTTTGTGTTCAAGGTGAAGGTCCTACAGGTCGCCTGTATTCGACTCGATACTTTAACACGCTGAAAGAAGCCATGGATTATCTCAATCTGCCAGGTGTCCGCTTCGGTACCGTCTATTCTCGCTATGTCGGCGGTCAGGTCATTTTCACAAATGATCCCGAAATGATAGACTCAATTAATTTTTAAAATCGGTTGACATTTTTCCTGGTCCGTGGTAGTCTAAACTATAAGGAATGGAGATCAATATATGCCTCGTGGTGTTCCCGCTTCTGGTTTTCGTAAACCTCGCACTAAGAAGAATGCTGCTCCGGTTGTTCAAGCTCCGGTTGCAGTTGAAACTGATGCTGAAATCTTTCAGCGCATTACCGAACGATTTGAAGTTCTTGAGCTCATGACTCAGGCCGCTACCAGCGGTGATGTCACCTCGCTCATTGTCTCGGGACCTGCTGGTCTCGGTAAGTCGTTCTCGGTTGAAGAAGTTCTTAATGACTGGGACCCTGAAGAACTCAACCACACCATTGTCAAGGGCTACATTCGTCCTCCCTCGCTCTATCGTCTGCTCTATCAGCACCGTGAAGCCAATCAGGTTCTCGTGTTCGATGATGCTGACTCGATCTTCTTTGATGAAGTGTCTCTGTCTCTTCTTAAGGCCGCTTGTGACAGCAACAAGCATCGCCGGATCAGTTACATGACCGAAGGCACTCTCTTTGATGGCGAATCTGATATTCTACCTCGCGGTTTCGACTTCTATGGTAACATCATCTTCATTACCAATCTCGACTTTGATGCGATGATTGCCAAGGGCCATAAGCTTGCACCTCATCTTGGTGCTATGATTTCTCGGTCGCACTATATCGACCTGGCAATGAAGACCAAGCGTGATTATCTCATTCGGATCAAGCATGTGATCTCGAAGGGTATGCTCAAGAATGACGGTCTGTCTGAAAAGGCTCAGTCGGATATTCTCGCCTTTATCTTTGATAACCAGGATAAGATGCGTGAACTCTCGCTCCGTATGGTTCGGAAGGTTGCCGACATCCGCCGCAAGGATAATCCCAACTGGACTAAAATCGCAAGGATTACTTGTTGCCATTAAAGTTTTGATTGACATTTTATCAAAACAATGGTAGAAGGGTCTATAAGGAATGGAGATTGACATGGAAAAGGATATTGTTGAATTTTATCTGAGCTTGGTGGATTCTGATGATGCAGAAGATCAGACCTGCAATAAGTTCGATATTGACGAAGATACTCTTAACTATATTCTTATGTGTGATTTTGTTGAAACCTTTTCGGAGAATTGATATGACTAAGTTTGCTGCATTTGACCGGAAGAATCTTCTTGCTCTTCGTACCGAAATGGAAGCGGTTCTTGCTAAGTACGGCATCGACTCAAACCTCGAGTTTACTGTTGGTAGCATGAAGTTTGCTGCCGCTGAGGTTGAGATCAAGGTATCTGCCAAGATCAAGGGCGCTCGGACTCTTAAGGATTCTCTTCTTGAAGCTCGGGTCAAGACCCTTGGTCTGGTGATGGAAAAGAACGGTGCTCGTCTCGTTCGCTATGACACCAAGAAGTACAAGATGCCCTACATCTATGAGAAGGGTGGTAAGCTTTTCAAGACCACGGAAGAACATGCAAAGATTCTTTTTGCTGCATAATTGATTGACATTTTTCCGAAAGTAGATTAGACTAAATCTATAGGGAATGGAGATTGACATGATTGCTAAGAAGCTCATTGAAAAGATCCGCTCGACCAAGGGTCCTATTCTTGCGGGCTTGACAAATTTCTCAGGTGTGATTTATGTTCAGGTGAGCAAAAAGGACTTGCTCCAACAGATCAAGCACGGATTCAAGCCCGACGAAGAAACTGGGTTCGAGCTTGATGATGAAGGTTTTCTTGATAAAGATTATTCTTCAAATTAATTTTTAAATTGGTTGACATTTTTCCGAAAGTAGATTAGACTAAATTATCAACAACGAAGGAAAGGTTTTTATTATGGCTCACGAACTTGAAATTCTCGAAAATGGTCAGGCCTCGATGGTCTATGCTAATGAAGTCCCCTGGCATGGTCTGGGTGTGAAGGTTGATGGTGACCTCACCCCTCAGCAGATGCTCGAAGCTGCAGGTCTTGATTGGCGAGTGAACACTCAGCCTTGCTTTACCATGATCGATGACAAGCGTGTCAAGATCGGTAAGCAGGCTCTTATTCGTGACCGTGACAACAAGATCCTGGATATCATCTCGGATGACTGGAAGCCCATGCAGAACGAAGATGCCTTTGCCTTCTTCAATGACTTCATTGCGGCTGGTGACATGAGCATGGAAACTGCCGGTAGTCTTAAGGGCGGCAAGATCGTCTGGGCTCTTGCGGCTGTCAAGGAATCGTTTGAACTCTTCGGTGGTCGTGACAAGGTTGATGCTTATCTTCACTTCACCAATCCTCACTCTTACGGTCAGTCGATCGACGTTCGGTTCACTCCGATCCGTGTGGTGTGCAACAATACTCTGACTCTGTCTCTTCGGACTCAGTCCAAGAACCTTGTCAAGGTGAACCATCGCCGTGAGTTTGACCCTGAACTGGTCAAGGAAACTCTGGGTGTTGCCAAGAATAAGTTGAATGCATATAAGGAAATGGCTGAATTCCTTTCTACCAAGCGATTCACCAACGAGTCCATCGTGGAATACTTCACTCGTGTGTTCCCGGTTGCTTCTTCGAAGGCTGATCCCAAGAAGGAAATCTCGAAGTCGACCAAACTGGCTATGGAAGTCATTGACACTCAGCCAGGCGCGGAACTTGGTGAAGGTACCTTCTGGCAGGCATTCAACACTGTCACCTATATGACCGATCATCTCATCGGTCGTTCACCTGATACTCGCCTTCAGTCGGCTTGGTATGGTACCAATCAGAACCTCAAGACCAAGGCTCTTGAACTTGCTATGGAAATGGCAGAGGCGGCCTAAGATACTAGATCCCCATCGGTATAACTGGTGGGGATCTTCTTCGTGGATTGGATAACTTATGATTGAAACTTCTAACCTCACAATTGACGAACTTTTCGAGCAGGGCTTCGCTCTTATTCAAGTCGGTAAGTTCCGTCTTATGCAAGAAGGTAAGAATCAAGAAGCTTACGATGAATTTGGTATTGTTCTTAATCTTCTGATGGAAGATCGGCAACACCTACGTGAAGTGCATAAGGTGAAATCATGACAGTCGAAGTTCGAAATAGGTCAATTGAATCGTGGGGACCTCTTGCAGGTACTGACGAAAAGACTTTTAATAAAGTGATTAATGGGCGGGATGCCAAGAATAATCTAAAGTCTCTTATCAAGAAACAGAAGAAACTTAAGACTTACAAGGTTACGTTTATCAAGCAGCTTGTTTCCGATCAGTTTGAAGTGCAGGCTGAAACTGACTATGATGTATCATCTCAGGCCAGACTGTTCTTTAATGAAAATAAAGATACCATTAAGTTTTCAGAAAAGACTCTGACTGTTTGGGAATCTAAATATCATAATGGTTATGATCAAATATCGTATGTAAAGGTGAAATCATGAAAGTGTTTATGTATGGAGCGGCTATTCCGCTTGGTCTATTTGTAGTGTTTTTTGGTCTTCCTCGTCTGTTTGCAGAACTATTTAATTCTCATTCAGACGTGGGACTTATCGCAATTGTCATGCTGGCTTGCGGTATTGTCGGTGTAATTGCCAGCAAGATTTATAATGTTGTAAAGAAGGAACTTAATAATGAAGATGCGTAATATTGTTCTGCTTAGTGCCGCTGCTCTTTCACTTGCTGCTTGTTCGCAGGTTGAACCAGGTCATGTCGGTATTCGTGTGAATAACATGGGTTCTGATACTGGTGTTCGTCCTGAAGCTCTTGGTGTAGGTTATTACTACGCCGGGCCAGGTACCAACATCTATGAATATCCTGTGTATACCAACACCTACACCTGGACTCGTTCGGCTGATGAAGGTAAGAAGGCAAATGAAGAATTCTCGTTTGCTGACAAGAACGGTCTGACTGTTACCGCTGACGTTTCTGTTAGCTATCACGTGGATGCTTCTAAGGCTCCTATTCTGTTCCAGACTTATCGTACTGATATGGACGGAATCGTTTCGGGTCCAATGCGTGTTGCAATTCGTAATGCCATTACCACTGAGGCAAGTCAGATGACTGTCGAGGAAATCTATGGTGCTCGTAAGGCCGAACTGATCGCTAAGGCTCAGGCTGACGTTCAGAAGTTCTTCGAACCTCGTGGTCTTGTGATTGAACAGGTTTACTGGGCTTCGCCAGTTCGTGTTCCTGATTCGATCATGAAGCAGATCAACCAGAAGATTGCCAACGAACAACAGGCACTTGCTGCTCAGGCAAACGTTGCTACCGCTGAGGCTGATGCTCGCGCACGAATCGCTAAGGCTGAAGGTGAAGCTAAGGCTACTCAGATTGAAGCTGAGGCTCTTCGTACCAACCCTCAGATCCTTCAGCAGAAGGCAATCGACAAGTGGGATGGTCACTTCCCTCAGTACATGGGTGGTTCGTCACCACTGCCTTTCATGAAGGTTCAGTGAACTGATGCGTAAACTCGGTCTTATTGTGATCGGGTTGGGTGTAATGCTGGCGGGATGCAAACAAACTGCTCCCGCCAGTGCTCCACAAGCTACCCAGAACACTGAAACACAATCTGACACGACTACTTCGGATACTACTTCAACTGAAGAAACTCAAAGAAGTGGTACTGTACCGGAAAGTAAGATCATCTACTGGAAATCTGTTAATAACGCTGATCATCAAAAAGAAAATATTGCAGTAGCCAGAGATACTGAAACTGGTTGTGAATATATTGAATTTGATGATAAGACTGTTACACCAAGACTTGATAAAGATGGTAAGCCTAGGTGTGGATCATAAATGATAGACGTCACCATCTTCAGATATGATTACTAATGCTCTCTTGCCTTTAGCACCTTGAACACATGAAGCCAAAGCTAAGGCTTCTTTTTCACTTTTTGTGTTGAATGTAACAAAGAAGATTTCATCTTCCTGACTACATGGGATTGCATAAAGAACTTTAGTCTTTGTGGGTTGTTTTTTTCTAGCCATAGCAGTCCCTTTTTTGTTGTTTTTCTTATTTATCAAAAATTCGTTGACATTTTATCCGAAATCGCTTATATATAAACTATGCAGTGGATAGACCCCTGCTATATAGTCTCAAAGGAGTTTTGGGCACATGGAAAAAGAATTTGATCTACTAATTTTTATCGGCCGCTTTCAACCGTTTCATGTTGAACACAAGCGCATCGTCGATATCGCACTCTCCAAAGCAAAGCATGTTCTAGTTCTCGTAGGATCGGCAGGTAAGGCTCGTTCGGTCCGTAATCCTTTTACGTTTGAAGAACGCCGTGACATGATCCGGAATAGCTATGCTCTCAATCAAGCCGCAATTGATGACGGGACATACGACCGTGAAATTGATCGGCAGCTCATTATCAAGCCTCTGTATGACAAGCTTTACAATGACCCAGCCTGGATCAATCAGGTTCAGACCGTCGTGAAAGAAACTGCACTTGATGTTATCAACGGTGGAGGGTTTCGTACTGTCGGTCTAAACGACGCTAAGGTGGGTCTGATTGGTATGGCCAAGGATCATACCTCCTACTATCTCAAGATGTTCCCACAGTTTGCCTCGGTCGATGTACCAATGACCGTACCTATGCACGCCACTGCTCTGCGTGAAGGTTTCATTGACGGTCATATGAAGAAGCACGAGGTTGCAGTCGGTCAGCTTCCAATGAATGTGGCTAACTTCATGTATAATGAGTTCGCATTCAGCCCTGAGTACCAGCAGCTCCGCCGTGAACTTGATCATGTTCGTGTATACAAGAAGGCCTGGGAAGCGGCACCATATCCCGTCAAGCATATGACTGTGGATGCTGTTGTAGAACAGTCTGGACACATTCTTCTTGTCAAGCGCCGTAGTGAACCTGGTAAGGGTCTGTGGGCTCTCCCTGGTGGTCATCTGGAAGAGTTTGAAAAGCTTGCCGATGGTGTAATCCGTGAACTGAAGGAAGAAACTGGTATCAAGGTCCCTGACGCAGTTCTTCGTGGTTCCGTTGTGGATACCAATATGTTCGATGATCCGTATCGTTCTACTCTAGGCCGTGTGATTACTTTTGCACAGCATATCAAGTTGGCCGATGCTACATGGCTTCCGAAGGTCAAAGGTGCAGATGATGCAGAAAAGGCCAAGTGGGTTCCTATTGGTGATCTTCGTGAAGATATGCTCTTTGATGATCATTTTGCGATCATCAATTATTTCTTGGGACTTTAATTATGAAAGATGCTTACGGCAATGATATGACCGCAGATTTAGCGGAAGCAAAAAGATGCCGTAAGCGTCTATCAGAAATTTTAAAGATGAATACACTAACATCTGAATTGAACGATGAACGTATTCGTCTCATTTTTAAGATCCGAATCCTAGAGGATGATGGGAGGTAACTATGGCTACTATTGTTGAATACTACGAAGTGATGTATGACTCGGGATTTGAAATTAGTGGTGCTAATTATGTATGCGCAAAATTCCTAAGCCTTTCGGCAGCAGAAGAATACGCCAAGCTTGAAAAATTTCGTTATGTTTGTAAGACTAAGAAACGAATTGTAGTTTACGATACTGTCAAAGATCTTGAACTTCATAAACGACAGGATCTTAAAGAGACAGCTCTAAAGAAACTCACACCCGAAGAACGACTGATTCTGGGAGTTTAAGATGCAGTATATTCTTAATGAAGATGAAATGAGCGCTTTTCAAGCGGACCGTGAAGCTCTTAGGGAACTTATGAGGGTCATACCTAATAGAAATAAACTTCAGAAGATGTGCACTAAGATCGCTGATGAATGGCCTACATGGAGAGGTTGGGATGGCAAAGATGAAGCTGAGCCTTGGGGCTGTATTCTTACAGCGAATTATGAGCAATGCTGTGATGAATGTCCAGTGGAAACTATCTGTCCTAATGAACACAAGTCGTGGAGTAAGTGATGGTTAAAATTGTAGGTAAAGACGAATCATTTGTGAAACGCGTCACCTGCCGAAGCTGTGCTAGTATTCTTGAATATACTCTGAATGAAGTTAGAGAATATCACGGCACAGATTACACCGGCGGGGCAGATGGACAGGAATGGGTCGATTGTCCAAATTGTGGACGTAAGGCAATTATTAGGAGTTGGTAATGAAAATTCGTTGTAAGAAGACAGGCGAGATCTATGAAGCTGTTGAAAACTACAGCGGTGGCACATATAAGCAGAAGCTCCATACATTTCGTCCTCTGCCTCTTGAAGAATGGATTGAAAGACATAACGAATATGCCAAGAAACCTAATGAATCTACAGGACTTCCTAAGCCTTGGGATGAAGAAACAGAAGAACGCAAAGAACGTCTTTTGAAGATTCGTGCTACTGAAATCTGGGACGGCGGATTTGAATACGTAGATGTTCCTAACATTGTGGTGTTTAATGGATATTTTATTACTAGTAAAACTGGTGGCAACATGGACAAAGGATGGTGCAAGTTGTTTTCACCTAATGCTGTGGAGATTGTGAATGCCTAAGCCATATTGTATTGGTTCCGACGAATGGAATGGACTTTCAAAGCTGATTGAAGAACTAGGCGAACTACAGCAGGTCTGTGGTAAGCTTATTGGTTCCGAAGGATCGGAAGATCACTGGTCAGGTAAACTTCGTGAAAAGTTTATTGAAGAAATCGGTGATGTTCAAGCTTCTATTAACTTCTTTGTAGATATGAATCTTACTAATAAAGATAAAAATCGAATTGCTCGACAATGTGCCGAAAAGTATACTAGGTTTAAGAAGTGGGATAAGGAAGTTCGTGATGCTGAAGCACGCTAAATTGCAACAGGGACCTAAAAAGATTGTCAATGTTAACTATATCTGTAAAGAATGTGAGTTTTTAAAAACTGAGTACTGGGTTGAATATCCAGATGGAGAGCGAGATTCAGGAACCAATGCAGATTGTCATGCATTCACTCCACCAAAAAATATCTCTCCTTATTATAACACTTCACGTATGACTCCAGATTGGTGTCCGTATATTGAAAGAGTTCGTGATGTCTGAAATCAGCGTTGATGGACAAAAATTTCCAGTCCAACTTGGCAATGTTATCATGAGTGCATTAAATGCACTACCAGAAGAAGAATATGCAAACGGTAGAACTGCGGCATACTGGCATATTATGTCAGTTTTAGATCGCCATTTAGTTAGAAATCACAATGACACTAATCCATCGTAAAGGTAATCTAATTGATATGGCCGAACAAGGTTATTTTGACATTTTAGTTCACGGCTGCAACTGTCAGAATACAATGGGGTCTGGTATTGCTAAGGAGATTCGTGCTCGGTATCCACTAGCATATACAGCTGATACCAATTTTATGCGACAGATGCCACCGGTGTGTAAGTTAGGTATGTGGAGCAATCACAATACAGACGGACATGGTTCGGTCTTTTATGATGTTTCTCCTTTCATTATCATAAACGCCTACACGCAGGTCAACTATCTACCTCGTGGTGTGGATCATTTTGAATATGAATCCTTCGGTTTGATCTTACGTAAGCTAGCAGCCGTGTATCCTGGGAAACGATTTGGATTCCCATACATCGGGATGGGCCTTGCTGGTGGCGATTCTAAGCGCATCTTAGCGATGCTAGAATCATTTGCGGTGAATATTACATCAACTGGTGGTTCTGCAACTTTGGTAGAATTTGGTTGACATTTTTATAAGATTGGTATAGACTAAAATTAACGGCAAGGTGATAGACACCAACGCATCTAAATTTTAAGGAGCTTAAAATGATCAATTATAATCCCATTTTAAATAGTGATTCATATAAATTTTCGCAATGGAATCAGTACCCAGAAGGTACCGAGTACATCTACAGCTACATTGAAAGCCGTGGTGGTAAGTTCGACGAGACTGTATTCTTCGGTCTCCAGGCGTTCATCAAGGAATACCTGACTGATCCCGTCACAATGGATATGATTGATGAGGCTGAAGCTATCATCACTGCTCATGGTGAGCCCTTCAATCGTGAAGGGTGGGAATATATCCTCCGTGAACACAACGGTTACTTGCCAGTGAAGATCAATGCAGTTCCTGAAGGTACTGTGGTTCCCGTCAAGAACATTCTCACTTCGATTATCAATACAGATCCAAAGTGCTACTGGTTGACTTCGTTCCTCGAGACTGCTCTTCTTCGTTCGGTCTGGTATCCTACAACTGTGGCTACTAACAGCCGTGAAATTAAGAAGGTAATTCTTGATGCTCTTGAGCGTACTGGTACTTCTGAAGATATCGCTTTTAAGCTTCATGACTTTGGCGCTCGTGGTGTTAGTTCTCTTGAGTCTGCTGGTATCGGGGGCGCGGCTCACCTGGTTAATTTCATGGGAACCGACACTGTGGAAGCTCTTGTTTTTGCTCGTCGGTATTACAATGCTGATATGGCTGGTTTCAGCGTTCCTGCTATGGAACACAGCACTGTAACCAGCTGGGGTCGTGAGAACGAGGTTGCCTCTTATCGCAACATGGTCAAGAAGAATGGTAAACCAGGCGGAATCGTCTCGGCGGTATCTGACAGCTATGATATCTTCAATGCCTGTAAGCTCTGGGGTACTGAACTCAAGCAGGACATCATCGACTCGGGTGCTACTCTGGTCGTTCGTCCTGACAGTGGTGATCCGGCGGAAGTCGTTCTTCGTTGTCTGATTATTCTCGATCAGTACTTCGGTAGCACCGTCAATGAAAAGGGATACAAGGTTCTGAACAACGTTCGTGTTCTTCAGGGTGACGGTATCACGATTGACTCGATCAAGGAAATCCTGCACTGGGCCATTAAGAAGGGTTTTAGTGCTGACAACCTGGTCTTCGGTCAGGGTGGTGCTCTGCTTCAGATTGTTAACCGTGATGACCAGAAGTTTGCCATGAAGTGTTCGGCCGCTCTTGTTGATGGTACCTGGGTCGATGTATTCAAGGACCCTATTACTGACAAGGGTAAGCAGAGCAAGAAGGGCCGTCTCAAGCTGAAGAAGTACAATGTACGATATGCTACTATGGGTCCAGGTAATAATGTAATTTGCCCTGAATCGGATCAAGTATCTTATCACACTGTTACAGAACATGACGAAGGTTATAGTGATGTCACGGATATTCTTGAAACTGTGTTTGAGAACGGAAAGATCGTCAAGGAATACACCTTTGACGAAGTTCGGGAAAATGCAAAAATTTAAAAATATTTTTGTGTAATTTTGTTTCAACCAAGTTTTCTTGTATATATAGTTTACTAACTGACATTATCGGTTGACATTTTATGTGGATTGGTATAGTCTAAGAATATATGGAATGCAGATTCACCCTCGGGCCGAAAAACTTTCCAAACAAATTTATTTTTGGTGTTGACATTTTTCTTCGGATATGTTAGACTAAGAATATAGGGAATGGAAACAAACCCTTCTTTGACATCGTTGAATAGAGATTAAGAGGACTCATGGTTAGCTTTCGGGTTTACCATGAGTCCTACTTAAGACTTTTTAGAAGAAGACTGATCTTAGGCTGACCTAAGATGGTAAAAACGCAGGTTCAGCCTTCTTCTAAGAAGTTTTAATGTTGCCATAAGCTCGGATGTACAGTAATGGCAACTGATGGGTGTGGAAACATATTCATCTCTAGTTTATCTGGGTGAGATAGCAAGTGCTAAACGGCGGTTTGGAGCCATCGGATCGGGGGAGCGTTACCTCCCACCCAGACCAGTTTATGTATAGTGAAATCCTCTGGTGAGGGAAGCAGATAAATCCACAGTACTGGTTAATAATACAGTGCGATAATGGTTTTGCAATGGGTCGGTTCGATTCCGGCACTATACACCAGTTTAAGGTTCCTTTCAGCATCAATTGTTTTGCTTATAACAACCAAGCGGAACCTGTAAAATTTGCGCCTATAGCTCAACTGGATAGAGTTCGGGTCTTCTAAACCTGCGGTCGGGGTTCGAGTCCTCGTAGGCGCGCCAGATATTAGGAGTTAGTAGCAATCGGTGGCTAAACTGTGATGGTTTAGATATCGTGGACTAATCACCCACAGCCGAGTACATAATATCATTTAGATAGGCTCCTAATTCATTTTTGTTGACATTTATTCTCACTTGGTATAGAGTTGAAAAATGGAAACATTACAAAAACATCTAATCGAACGAGGTATGGATATTACAAAATATCCAATCGCTTACGATCCTGATGAAGGTATCATTACTTTCTTCTTGTTTAATGGCACTGGTCAGCTTGTTGGTTATCAAAAATATAATTTTATGCAACCATCAAAACAGAAAAAGAATGATCCTAAGTCTGGTAGATATTATACGTATCTACCTAAAGAAACTGACGGTGTGTTTGGTCTAGATGTTCTTGATCCTACCGACAGGACAATTTATATAGTCGAAGGTGTGTTTAAGGCGGCAGTATTGCACCGACTAGGTTACAATGCTATTGCTGTTTTGACTTCTACACCAAAACGACTGCGACCTTGGTTTAAAATTTTACGTCAGACATGGAATCTGGTGGCGATTGGTGATAACGATGAGGCAGGCCGAAAGCTTGTTAATATCGTGAAACAAGGTTTTCAATCTCCTACTGATCTAGATGAAATGTCAGATGAAGATATACACAGTTTACTCCGCGGGTGCAGTACACCGTAAGACGGCAGAGGTAGAGGAACGGCAGAGGTCTCAACAGCCTATGTGCTGCAACATATAGACACCTATTGCAGTAGGGTTGATTCGGTGCAAGTCCGGACGTTCCTCGTTTATTTTAATGGCCTGTTAGCTCAATCGGGAGAGCACTGCACTGTCCATGCAGAGGCAAGGGGATCGAAACCCCTACAGGCCGCCAGTTTCCGCTGGGTTCGATTCCCAGGGTATATAGACGGTCTTCGTCAAGGTTCGACTCCTTGATATATCGAATAAGCATGGTGGTGGACATAATTTTAGAGTTGTTACAGCAAACCTTTACGCTTAAACAATGGATGTCTTAGCGGACAAAAACAACTCTGTAGAATTCAGTTTTAGGATCCTTACCGCAACTCAACAAACTTTTTATGTTAAAAAAGCCAAAGCGGATCCTGTAGAATTAGGGTAAGTGGAAGGAATCCCGCTTATTAAACGATGGATACCCAAAAGTTATTCGCGCCCTTACAAGTTTAGGAACGGTTCAGCAAACAACCTTATTGGTAGCTCATTGGTAGAGCATCTGACTTCAACTCAGACTGTAGCAGGTTCAAATCCTGTCCAAAACAAACGTTCCAGTTATTTGATACAATGGAGTAATTACCCGGCGTATCAGTCTCAAGAGGCATAAGATGCGGAGTAATTAACCGATTTTCTTATTAAATATCTCTTGCTTCGTTCGTCTAATGGATAGGACGGCTTCCTGCTCCGGAAAGCAAATACTGGTTCGAATCCAGTACGAAGGTTACGGACTTTTTTGATGAGTGCATTACCCTACCCAAAGGGTGAACGACAGTGGTTGGAAGGATCGTTCGATCTAGTGCATTCATCTAAACAGTCTTGCCGGATTAGCTCAGTGGTAGAGCAACCGCCTTTCTAAAATTTCTGGTTTGTATAAATATTATGGTTCACGGGATTGCCGTCCCCAACCATTCTAGAATACAAACAGGAGTTTCCAGCATGGAACTATTTATTTGCAAGTTTTGCAATTCTGAACGTAAAAATAAGAACTCATGGTTAAATCATGAAAGACTTTGCCCTAAGAATTTAAATCGTAATTATACTCCAGGGATGCTTGGAAAGAAAGGCAAAGATAATCAATATACAAAAGCAAAAAAGTTAGGATTACCAGTACCCGAAAGTCCTCAAAAAGGTAAACCAGGGGTTAAACCTGCGCCAAAATCTCCAGAAGCTTTGGAAAAATTAAGTAGATTAGCTAAAGAAAGAGGTCTCGGCGGGGTTACTCAATCAAGATGGATTGAATATAAAGGTAAAATTTTAGGTAGTTCTTATGAGCTTTCTGTAGCTAAAAGTTTAGATGAAAATAAAGTTAAATGGGATACTTGTAAAAGAATTAATTATATCGACCCTGAAGGGAAGAAAAGAACTTATACTCCAGACTTTTATCTTGAAGAATATAATGTTTATCTTGACCCTAAAAATGATTATCTAATAAATAATCCAAATCCAAGTTTAGGATTTTCAGACCAAGAAAAAATAAATCTAGTTAAAAAACAAAACAATATTAAGATTTTGATTCTTAATAAGAAACAACTAGATTGGAATACCATTAAAGAACTGATTAATGCTGAGGTCGGATAGCGGCGATTCCACTGCCTTTGTAACGCAGTATTCCACATCGTGGGTTCGAGTCCCACTCTCAGCACCATTTAAGCGGTAGGTCGTGAGTTCAAACCCCACATCCGGCACCAGTTTTACCCGTCAATGACAACCAAGACGTTAAATCGTTGTTAGGTTTAGCGATAGTTCATCCTTAATAACTATCCGGTGCCGTCTGCTACCGTAATGCTAGACAGTGCCAATCCTACTATAACGGATTTAAAATCCCATGTGGGTGCGCTTGTGTCCGAGCGTTGGCTAAGCCAAAAACATACGTAATGGTAAATAAGTGGTAGGCAGTAATTTTTGGGGACGTAAGCTAACGGGAAACTGGCGCCTTTGCAAGGCGCACTTGAGGGTTCGATTCCCTCCGTCTCCACCATGGATCTCTGGCGTAGCTGGTGTGCGCGCCCGCCTGAAGAGCGGGAGGTCGGGGTTCGATTCCTCGGGGATCCACCAAAGTTTATGGGGATATGGCGTAATTGGTAGCCGCGGCAGACTTAGAATCTGTTGTTGAGAGACGTGGGGGTTCGAGTCCCTCTATCCCCACCATGCCCGTGTACGCAAATGGCAAAGCGGCTTGATTTAGAATCAAGTGTCTGGGAGTTCAAGTCTCCCCACGGGTACCAAATTATCCGACTTTCTAGATACGTCGGAGAGACCTGGACCAGACTAACAGAGGGGAACGCTGGTTAATATCGGATTGCTTACCTCATTGATCAATGGGCTGAACCGATAAGGTGTATAGAATAATGGGTGTGTTGCAGATATGGCGTGTTCTGCTCCGGACTGTAAATCCGGTCCCATGTGGTAAACAATGTAGGTTCGACTCCTACCACACCCACCAAAATTTGTTCTCCTTATAAATAGTAATAAAAACTATTTGCGGGGAGAATATAATGCTATTACATGCAATTCGTCTAGTAAGACACCATGTTGATAAACTTAAGAGAGCACATAAAAGAAGTCCAGCATGGTCAAAGGTTGAGCATGCATATAAAGCAAGTAATCCTTCTTGTGCATGTTGTGGTTCACAAAAGAGACTTCAAGTCCATCATTGTAAACCATTCCATTTACATCCAGAATTAGAATTAGATCCTTCTAATCTTATTACGTTGTGTATGGACTTAGATTGCCATCTTTTAGTTGGTCACGGTGATAACTTTAAAGACTATAATCCAGACGTACGTGAAGACTCTGCTAGAGTCCGAAACAGTTCTGATCTTAAAGCCACACTAAAGGTTGTTGCTGCAGAAGCTAAAGCAAAACGACTTTCACAATAATTAATGTCGGTGAAAGTCTATTGCAGTACTTATGCCGATTATAAATTTCTTTTGATCTAAACCAAGATCAAATTGCACATTGTTGTGCTTTGGTGGAATCCATGCAATAAAGATTCCATATCTTGGTTTAGTGTCATAATATAGTGACTGAGTGATAGTTAATCTATCTGTTGGTGTGATGTTAAATTCACCAACATATGTTTGCTGATGTTTTGAAATGATGACATCAGTACCAAGATAAAATAGATTATTCAGTGCTATTTGTGTTGGAACTTCTGCTACAAGTCCTAGATCTTTATCATAAGACAGTTTAAGAGACACTTTAAGTTTATCTGAATGTGTAATTGAATGCTTGATACCCCAAGAGGTATCGTCTTTGTCAAGTTCTGTATTCTTAAAGATACCAAATCTTATTTCTTTGGTATCAGTTCCCATTTCGGGTTGCAATGTATATACTGGAACAACCTCGGCGTCTGATCCAACTCCTGGTCTATCTGCACTTATTTGTTCTTGTGCTGATGCAGTAGTACTACTAAGTAAAAGGCCTATTGCATAAAGAATGGTTTTCATTTAGCTTTACTTTCAAGTAGAGAATGTAGATCGGCATGAATTTGCTTAAGTTCTTCAAACTCTTTCATAAGTGTTTCATGATCTTGTGATGCTCTTAGTTCTGTCTTACGGCTTTGAACATCTTGACCGACCATAATAACAGAAAGCAATACAAGTTGAAGGAATGTTTGTGCAATCCATGAGATTGTAGTGGCAGTACCTCCATGTAATGCATCTGGTAGACTGATTAGTGCTAAAAGTGCAAAGGCATATGCACACCACATTGTTCCAACTACATTCGTAAGAAGAACGGCAAACTTGTCATTGAATGTTTTTAGCATATTCTTTCCTTTTTAGTTTTATTTATAAGAAATTGCTTTGTTGGCGTAGAGGTAACGTATCTGGCTTCCAACCAGAGGTCACGGGTTCGATTCCCGTACAAAGCTCCAAGTTGCGCGGTGTTCTGAAACGGTATCATACTAGGCTCATAACCTAGAGTTGGGAGTTCGACTCTCCCCTGCGCCTCCAATCTGATGTGGATACAATGCGCTTTGTCGCTGTCGCAGTTCCATACATCGCCGCACAATACGTGAGTGCTGCATTTTAGGTTTACATTATTTCTCACATATGGTAGAACAATAATATGAAGAGCGTAATTGTTTATATCCACGGCTATGGTAGCGGACCTGATAGCAACACTGCTCAGGAACTCAAGAATGCATTTCCCACTGAAGACTTTATCTGTCCTCAGTTTGATCATTCTCAGGATCCTGACTTTATCAAAGCTCAGGTCGACGAACTTGCCAAACAACTCGCTACCTACAATGATGTAATTGTGGTTGGCTCGAGTGCTGGTGGTTTTTGGGCTGATTATCTTGGTTGTGTCTATGGTTTCAAGACGGTTCTTGTAAATCCGTCTTTGTGTCCTGCGACCAACTTCCGCAAATACAATTTGCCAGAATCTCATTATGATAAATATGATGTCATGCAAAAATGGATTCAAAATCATGCTCGACATCACATGGTAGCTTTTGCCGGTGATCAGGATGATATTGTTCCGTTGGAACATGTAAAGACTCATTATAACAATCCTATTATGCTTGAAGGTGAAGGTCACAGGCTTACTGATTTGACCCCAGTTCTTAAGATGGTTCAAAGTATGATTGGAAACATTCCGGAACACACTTAATGTTTACATTCAAAACTTTCTTTACTGAGGCATTTTCGATTCTTCATCCAGAACATGAAGAAGAAAAGCATAAGCATGCCGAACATGTATTCAATATGGTCCAACATGCTTATAAGTCAATTGGTGGAATCCACGGATCTGGTTTTAAAGATCATCATGATATGGTCAAGAACATTCCAGTCTGGAAACTCCATAAAGATCATACTGGTAAAGTAAGAGCGGTTGGTCTTTACAAAGTTAAGAACGGTAAAACAAAACGAGTTGCAGTAGCGACTGATAATAGTTCTGAAGGTAAGAAAGGTCTTAAACATATTGTTAAGAATGATCTGACTTCAAAACGTGCGTTTGTTGAAACCTCGGGTCCTTCTCTTAACTTTCACAAAAAAGTTCTCGGTGATGTATCTAAACACGCTTTGACTCATGAGCAAGTTCGTAAACACTTACCTGATGATGAGATTAGATCAGCACCACATACCGATCCAGAAGTTCAAAGACACCCAGAACTTAAGCATCATTTCTACCAACGTAAGATTGGTGGTGAATGGCATACGAAAATTGCGCTGGGCCATCATTAAGATATAAATACCATTTAACAAAGGAATCTAATATGAAAAATCTATCAACTTTTATTTTTGAGTCCACTACACCAAAAGTCGGAATTACACACGACTTTTCAAAAATTGACGAAAATGGCGGTGGTCATACTAGCCATCAAGAAATAACAAAGGGTGGACATAAAATAAAGTCACAGTTTAAACAAAATAATAGAACTGAAGCTATGACTCATTCTGGTACTATTAATGGTAAGAAGTTTAAGTGGTCAACAACACCAGATTTCTATGAAGAAGGTCCTTCACGTAAGGATAAACTAATTAGTGGTGAACATACTCCAGATGAGCATAAAGCAGTTTTAAGTCATATTAAAAAGACTTCAAGAGCTATTGATACTCATTTTATGAATATGTAAAAAATTTGGTCCTGTAGCTCAATGGTAGAGCGGTGAGCTTATACCTCATGATCGGCAGATTACCGAACGGTTGGGGGTTCGAGTCCCTCCGGGACCACCAAATTTTTGAAGAGACTTATGAGTGATGATTTTAAATTGAGGCAATACGAATACTGGACAAAAGAAGCTAGTAAGTATTTGCGTCTATTTGTGGATAAGTCTTTAGATAAAAATATATCCGAATCTGACCTTGATCTATATAAATATGCCATGTGGTATTGTCAAGAACAGAAACGAAAATACTATTAAGTTTATGCCGCAGTATCCCTCTCCGCTACGAACGGAGCCAAAGGTAACTGGAAGTAAGATGCAGGTTCGAATCCTGTCTGCGGTTCCATATTGAGTCTAGATTGGCTCAAATCTTCTCGGTGTAGGAAAGTCTGGTTTAATCCGCCTGGTTTGGGACCAGGAGATCGGGAGTTCGAATCTCTCCACCGAGACCAATTTTTATCGTTGACATTTTTCCAAGCCTATGGTAGTCTAAACTATAAGGAATGGAGATCGACATGGCTAAGATGAAGTTTATTCCTGAAGTTTCCACGAAGGATTTCACTTACAATTCTGAAACACGAACTTTTGTGACTGAAGTAAGTAATCTTCGCTTTTCTCCCGGCCGCATCTATGATGATGCCTGCGATATTGGTTTCTACATGGTGTCTGAAAAGACAGGAAACAAGATTCTTTTTATTGAAACTTCCCCCGAATTTGATGCAGATAATGAACTGATCTGTTATAACTTTTCTGGGTTTATGGATCTCAAGGTTAAGGTCTTTAATGATTAAGGATCGAAGGGTCGGCCAACCGGACAATAGATAGCATGCATCCAAGCTGCTTGGGTATCGTACGTGGGTTGGCAGTTTTATGACGGACTTTCTGTAAAAACACGTCTTTATATCCTCTAAGTGTTACGGTAGCACGACTGGTTCCAACCCAGTTAGCGTGGGTTCAACTCCTACAGAGGATGCCAGATTCAGTCACGGTGGCTGGATAAATTAACCGATAGGATGTATCATGTATGAAGAGGCAAAAAAGGCAATTCTAGAATCAAGCCCACAGTCATCTGTGTATATCGGCTGCGATTCTATTCGCCATAAAAAGAACGGTCAGTGGTATGCTAAGTACTCCACTGTGATTATTGTTCACATGGATTCACAGAAAGGCTGTAGGCTATTTCACGAATCTATCGATATGCCAGACTATGGTAACTTGAAGCAGAGACTTCTAATGGAAGTTCAACTTGCCGTTTCTGCCGCTACTGAGATTATTGATGTCATTGGAAACCGTCATATGGAAGTACATCTCGACATCAATCCAAACCCAAAGCACAAGTCTAATGTTGCCGTCAAGGAAGCATTGGGTTGGGTTAAGGGTTCTCTCGGTCTTGATGCTAAGATCAAACCAGCATCATTCGCTGCTACCCACGCAGCTGACCATGCGGTGAGACACCTACATTAAAATTTCCATTCCGTATGTTTTGATTGACAAATTTCCTTGATTGGTTTAGACTAAAATATACGGAATGGAGATTACCATGCAAAACTGGTTCAAAACTCTCAATGATGCTCTTGAAGCCGAAGGTTTGGTTGAGTTTTGGCCCATGGGTATCAATATCTCCTACAATCAGACGGTTCAATTTGCATCTAATGGTAAGTGGATTAGCGTCTACCGTGATGAAACTGGCCGATATGAAAGGCCAATTCATTATGCCACTAAGATGGAAAATACTTTTGGTTGACAAATTTCCTCGCTTGGTATAGACTAAATTATACCGAATGGAGATTGACATGTTTAACATCTATCAGACGATCTTGATCAATTTTGGTAATACGATTTATTCTGGTAATGCATCACATGAAGCAGCCCAGGCCGCGGAAGCAAGTGGTTTTGAATCACATATTCTGTGTGACGGATCTCTTGTCGGTGTGTATTCACCTATCTCTGGTTGGAAGTTTTATTAAAGTTTAATGCCCGGTTAGCTCAGCGGTAGAAGCAACTCCTTTACACGGAGAAGGTCGGCGGTTCAATCCCGTCACCGGGTACCATTTCTAAAATGAATATATAAGTGTAGGATTACAACTACCAAGAAAACTTATATGTTTGTTTATTCCCTAGGGGCCCGACTGGTACGGGCACGTGACTGTTAATCACGACGTTGCAGGTTCGAGTCCTGCCTAGGGAGCATAGAGTCTAGAAGTTTAAATATGAAGCAAATTGGATAAGTCTTCTTTCTAAACTTCTAGACTATAAATTCGTCCAATTAAGTTTGGACTACAGCCGATACTGAGAGTCATTACGGACCGGTAACTCAGTAGGTAGAGTGTGGGCCTTTTAAGCCTAAAGTCGTGGGTTCGAACCCCACCCGGTCCTCCAGTTTATGGTGGATGAAGTGTTGATCGATACATGCGGGCCTGTGAAGCCTGAGTAGCCGGAGCGTTACCGGTCGTCCACCCCAGTTAATGCCCGTGTAATTCAAAGGTAGAATACAGAGCTGATAACTCTGCAACGGTGGATCGATACCACCCTCGGGTACCAAGTTTAATGCGTCGGTGGCAGAGTGGCCCATTGCAAGAGACTGCAAATCTCTAAAGCCGCCGGTTCAAATCCGGCCCGGCGCTCCATTCTAGGATTTGTTATGAAAGATAAATGCATTGGTGATGCATATGATGATTGCGGCGAACCTGCTGTATACATCCGACACACACAGTTCGCAGGTTCACACCCTTTATGTGAAAAACATGCAAAAGAAGATAAAGACTTTATGAAAAATTCTTCTTATGCATACTGGGAACTTTTATATATAGATTAAATGCTTCCGTCGTAGTTTGGGAACTATGCTAGATTGCCAGTCTAGAGATGAGGGTTCGATTCCCTTCGGAAGCTCCACTTTTATGGCCCCGTCGTCTAGTGGCTAGGACCTCTGTTTTTCAGGCAGATGAAGGCGGATCGAAACCGCTCGGGGCTACCATTTACTTTAACACAGGATATTATATTATGATTGAACGTATTTTGGCAATGTTTGGTGTAAAGTCCATTAATCTAATTCTTGATTCTTTTTCAAGAGTCACTAAGGATCTTGAAAACTTTGTTGCTCGTGAAGAAGCAAATGTCTCAAAGATCTTGACTAAGGAAGCTGAATTGGCTTCTAAGAGAGAAATCAAGCTTAATCACATCGGTCGTGCTAAGACTGTTAAGGGTAAGATTGACGATCTTCTAAGTTAAATGAAGTATGAATCAGATTCTGAAGCATGGGTAAACATACCTACTAATAAACTTTGGGTCTTTGATAAACTTCTGTTATCAAAATATCTGGGTTATGTATGCGGTCCTACTGGTGTAAATGTTCCGAAACCAGGAACATATATAGTAAGACCTTGTATGAATTTATTGGGTATGGGCATCGGTGCTAGGTTTGTAGAACTTACTGACACTACTGATCATTTAGAACCAGGTTCATTTTGGTGCGAAGTCTTTAAAGGTCGTCATATCAGTGTCGACTATTATAAAGGTGATCAGATTCTAGCAGTCGAAGGTAAACGTGACTCTGAGTCGCCATTGTGGAAGTTTAAAAAGTGGATAAAGCTCGACGATAAGATAGAGTTTCCACATAAGTTTTTTGACTTATTTGATGTAAGTGACTACATTAACATTGAATATGTTGATGGCAAAGTAATTGAGCTTCACTTTCGAACTAATCAGGATTTTAGGCATGGAAATAGTATTGCTATTCCAGTTTGGTCAGATGATGAATTGAATATCCCTATGGGATATACATATGTGGATGATCCTGATTTTAAGCGTAAAGGCTTCTATATAAAATAATTTACTGCCCTCTGGTGCAATGGTAGCACGTCTGACTCTGACTCAGAAGGTTCAAGGTTCGAGTCCTTGGAGGGCATCCAGTTTATGGGCATGTTAGGCAACCACCAACCAGATGGCGCCAGGTGTGCGGGTTCGAATCCCGTTATGTCCACCAAGTTAAGAGATTTTTATGGATGTTTTTGATCAACCAGACTTTAGAAAAGCATTTTGGGAATGGTTTGATTCTCTCCCTAAAGAAGAACGAGTCAAGTTCCAGAACTATCCAGCAGATTTTGCCGAACTTAACTTTTATAATAGAATCTGGCGACATAAAGTGAGATGAAAATGCTAACAAATACCTACATCCTATACATTAATGATGAACGATCTATATCATATAAAGATGATTGTGTTAGGTCTTGTCAGAATTTTCCAAATCTTAAACCTATTCCGGTAGAAGGTTATAAAGGTCTTTCATATAAAGATCTGAAGATTCCAATCATTCCTTTCTATACCAGTGGTAGTCATGATGAAAAGACTATTAATGGCGCTGTTTCCTGTTCAGCTGGTCATTATAAGATTTGGAAGCTGATTGTCGAGTCTGGTGAGCCAGGTGTTATTCTAGAACATGATGCGATTGTCAAGTACGACTTTAGCGGCATGTCTCCAGAGGATGGTAGTATCCTATGGCTTGGACCAAGGATCGACTTAGAAGGCGACTACGACGTTCCTAGTGGTGTTGAATGGGTGTATGTGGAAACCGATAGGTTTGAAGGTACACACGCTTATGCAGTCACACCGGCAACGGCACAATATCTTATTGCATGTTTTGATCATTATGGCTTCAATGATTCGCTTGATGGTCAGCTTGGTATGCGAAATATGTTTGATCTTAAGATGCTCACTGTCGATCCACCTCCAGTTGTAGCTGTAGTAGGTAATCGATCATCTTGCATTGAAACCACGGGCAATCCTGGTTTTTGGAATGCTGAAAACACAGAACGATTTCTTCAGTATGTAAGACCTGGCGCTAAGATTGCACCAGAACGAAAATTGCATTATACTAATAAGTCATTTGATCTTCAGATTCCTGGTCTGACTAATATATTAAATGAGTTTACCGATGGGCGAAAACTTAATGTTCTTGTTATTGGTGGATATGAAGGTAGATCTACTGTTTGGCTATCTAATCAACTATTAGAACATGATGACAGTAGACTTTTTGTTGTAGGACCATTTAGAGGAACTACAGAACAAAAAGAAGGCTATTGGCCTCAGCTTAATCTTGAGAATATCTTTAACTACAATACTTATTTCTCGAAGTATTACTTTAAACTGAATACTATTCCTTGTGACGATGTATCAGAAGTACTACTTCAGGCTGCATCTGACCCTAGTGTTAAGTTTGATGTAATCTATGTTGATGGTAATCACGGAATTAAAGATGTTCTTTCAGATGCCATTCTAAGTTATAATCTATTAAATGAGAATGGATTAATTATTTTTGATGATATGAGCATTGAAAATGTAAAACTTTCGGTTGACATATTTGCTAAAATGATTAATAGTAAACCTGGATATAGAGATTCCTTTATATCTGTATATCGTAAATAATCGTTGCCCCTTCCTCTAATGGTAAGAGAGCGGACTTTGAATCCGTCAATCTTGGTTCGAGCCCAAGGGGGGCATCCACTGAAAGTTGTAACATGTTCTTCACTAAACTAACACTTACTGGTCATGTACACAATCAACCAGAACGAGTAATTACAAGTTCTGTTTCAGTACCTTTAGGTACTTATAATTTGCTTCGTAATGCTAAAATACAAGCCTTTAGTAAGGCTTTTACTTTAACTTCTATTCTTGAAACAATCTAAAGGATTTTATATTATGACTGATGCTACTACAAGTGATGACCGTCTTCGCCTTCTGATTGAACGAATTGAAACTCTTCTTGAAGAAAAGAAGGGCATTCAGGATGACATTAAGGATGTCTATAGTGAAGCTAAGGCTACTGGTTACGATACCAAGGCGATGAAGGAAGTTATCAAGCTTCGTAAGAAGTCACGTGATGACCGAATGCAGGAAGAGGCAATCCTAGAAACTTATAAGTGTAGCCTGGGTCTCGACTAATTTTTGTTGACATTTTTCTCAAGTTGATATAGACTAAATCTATAGGGAATGAGGAAGTCGTTCGGAAATTGGCAGATACGCCTAGGTTGGCTTCCTTATTCTTTTAATCAACGGAGATTAAAATGCTTTGCGACTTTGATCAAGCATATCTTGAAAAGTTCGGTAAAGAACGCAAAGGGCATTGTTATGGTTGTGCCTTTCTCCAAAATTTGGAAAATCAAGAAGAAGAACAACCTGAAGAAGATGAAGATTATTTTTAATGGACCAGTAGCTCAGTAGGTTAGAGCGGCGGACTCTTAATCCGCAGGTCGTGGGTTCGAATCCCTCCTGGTCTACCATTTTTAAGGAACTTATCATGAAGTATATTATGATTGCAGCTCTTGCTATGTCTCTTGCCGGTTGTGGTAAGCTTGATCAGATTGAAGCTCACTATACTGGTTACTCAAAGATTTGTGTCGATCAGGTTCAGTACATTCAGTTTACTTCTGGTGCTGCTGTTCAGGTTGATGCCAACGGTAAGCCAATCGGCTGTTAAGATTTTTGGCCCCATCGTCTAAGGTGGGTAGGATTCGGCACTCTCAACGCCGGGATGAGGGATCGAAACCCTCTGGGGTCACCAATTTATGGGCACGAATGCTAAAGAGGAATAGCGCCTTAAAGAAGGAAAGGTTGGGGTAACTCCCGGACCAAGACGAAAGTTGTACACTGTCTTTTTGTCGGCTCGCGATGAATTCTTAACTGAAGTTACGGCCTGTGGTAATGCTCAGGTTCAAGGTTCTTGCCGGTTCGAATCCGGTTCGAATCCGGTCGTGTCCACCAGTTTAGGTGCCAATCAAGCGGCTTAATCCTACGAGGGTAGGGCCTTTATAAATACAATTTTGGAAGGTGCCGAGGTTGGCTCCTCAAGTAGTCTTGAAAACTACGGGTACCGAAAGGTACATGGTTCGATGCCATCACCTTCCTCCATTTTTGTTGACATTTTTACCAGTCTATTATAGACTAAACTATAAGGAATGGAGCTTAAAATGAAGACAAGGAATCCTATCGCTGGAAATGCTTGGAAATACAACAAGGCTAAAGTCGTGCCTCCTAAGAAGGGCAAGGGTTCTAGCCATCAGCGTGTCTCTCCGGCAAAACTCAAGCACAAGTTGCCTGTAGATCAAGTGGTCGACTGACTTTCATACGGTCGGTTTTGTAGGGGCGGTACCTACTACAGGCACCATTAAGATTCTTTGAGAGCTTTTCGTATCTGCTCTAGTGGAATTCCATGTTCTTTATAGCCCATTGCTACGGTTTCAATGTAGTCCTTTGTAGGCTTTTTATGAAGCTTTTCAACTTCAAACGTTGGGTCCATAATATAAGCAATGCAAAGTTCTTCTTTGCCATTCACTGTTACTTCAACTGGAAGTCGATTGTAGTCTTTATGTAATGCTTCATAACCATCTAGTTTCTTAAGTTGTGATGATTCAAGTTGCCAGACAACACCTTTAACTGAAGCTCCTTTATCCATACGGATATTTGCGAATTCTTCAAAATATAACTCAAAATTATACAAAGTTCCGACACCAACTGATTCTGCACTAGGAACTAGTTTTGTTAATGTTTCAGTATTGGTGTTATGACCGTATGCAAAGATGTGAATTTTCTTAGCTTTTAGTGTCGCTTTCTTCTTAACTGAATGCTCTTTATCCAGTTCGCCTTGAATGTCGTTCATAAACTGTGTAAGTGATTTCATGGTTTACTTAATTTCCTAGATTGAATATATTGTATTTATATGGACCCTTAGCTCATTTGGTTAGAGCGCGGACCTTTTAAGTCTGAGGCCCTGGGTTCGAGTCCCAGAGGGTCCACCATATTTGGAGAGTACTGAGGTTGGCTCCTCAACGACCCTGGAAAGGTCGAGTGACCGGCAACGGTCAGCAGTTCGATGCTGCTACTCTCCTCCAGTTTACGGAAGGTCAAGCAGTCGGGTGACTGTCCTGGTTTGCTAAACCAAGGGAGCCTAGAAATAGGCTTGCGGATCGAGACCGCGGCCTTCCTCCGCTCCTATAGTGATAATGGTTAGCACAAAGTCTTGGTAAGACTTGAGACGAGGTTCAATTCCTCGTAGGAGCACCAATAAATATGATACATGGCCATATAGCCCAATCGGAAGAGGCAACCCGCTCAAAATGGGTACAGTGTCAGTTCGAATCTGACTATGGCTACCAACTAAAGGATCTTATTATGGATGACGATTTCAAGTGGGGTTTGATTATTATAGCAGGTATTTTCACAATTGGTATTGTTGCCATCGGCATTAGTGAATACGAAAAAGGTCAGTGTCGTATTTCTGCCATTCAGAATCATGCTAGTGATTTTATTATGGCTCAGTGCGATAAGTAATAACTTTGCCCAGGTGGTGGAACGGTATACACGCAACGCTGAGGTCGTTGTCCTGTTGATATATTCAGGGTGGGAGTTCGAATCTCCCCTTGGGCACCATGCACGGTTAACTCAGCTGGTAGAGTGCCACCCCGACACGGTGGAAGTCATAGGTTCAATCCCTATACCGTGCACCATCTCTATTCAATCACTGGAGAGTAAACCAGTTGAGAACTGGCACCGTTTCGAAAGCGGATGGGACCTTCACGGGTCTGGATGGCGGGAATCCTGCTCTCCTCCAGAATAAATAAGACTATGGGGGCATGGCGTAACTGGTAAGCCGCGCAAGACTTAAAATTTTGTGGATTTAGTTCCGTGTGGGTTCGAGTCCCACTGCCCCTACCATTCTAAAATAATTGTTTACATATTTCTCATTCTGTGGTAGTCTAAACCATGAGGAGTGAATCTATGATCTTTACTGAAAATCTTCAAAAACTCGGAACCGCTTTCCGTCAGCACGGCTTTCAACTTAGGGTCGTCGGGGGAGCGGTCCGAGATAGCATGCTTGGTCTTGAGCCTAAAGACATCGATCTTTGCACTGACGCAACTCCTACTGAAATGATCGAACTTGTCGAGGATATGGGCTTTGCTTATATTCCTACTGGTCTTCAACATGGTACGATCACAATCATTGTGAATGATGAACAGTTCGAAGTGACTACTCTGCGAGTTGATACTGAAACTGATGGTCGTCATGCTGTTGTGGAATATACTCGAGACTTTCAAGCCGATGCTGCCCGTCGAGATCTGACTATCAATGCAATGTCGATGGATTTCTCTGGTAAGATCTACGACTACTTTGGTGGTCTGGGCGACTTGGCCGCTGCTAGAGTTCGGTTTGTGGGCAACCCTGATG
>Ga0208614_1000109_pt1 | contig 29598 bp, 20 predicted proteins | sample CryBogCBE23Jun09_FD_184554 | JGI IMG/M metagenome (GOLD analysis project Ga0208614, IMG submission 184554) | Freshwater microbial communities from Crystal Bog, Wisconsin, USA - CBE23Jun09 (SPAdes) | ecosystem: Environmental > Aquatic > Freshwater > Lake | place: Crystal Bog, Wisconsin, USA...
TTTTAGGGATATTTTCTTTACCCCCATGCCGCTCAGCAGGTGTCATATTTCTGCCAGATGGTCTGGTGAATCCAGGTGCCTTTACTTTCTTAGAAGCATTTAATCTGTCTTTAAAGTTAGAACGTGGCTTACTTTTACCTGCTGCTGGTGCGTTTACACCTTTGCCTTTACTCAGACCACCTGAAGTCAATCCACCAGGAGTATTAGATTGATTAGAGATTAGATCAATCAAATTCAGAATAGAATTAGTTAAAGTCGAGAATGCATCATTAAGTGGTTCTAATGCTTCAACAGAAATACCTTCAGAAGGAATCTGCTCAGCTGTCTTTGTTTCAGTAGAAGTGGTTTCAGCAATTCTTCTATCGTACTGGATTTGATTAAGAAGATCTTCTTGTTGTTGTTTTGTGATTACACCAATTCGGTTGGCAAGTTTTATCATTCTATCTAATTGTTTAATGATAGTATTGATAGTAGGATTAGTTTCTTTCTGTACTCTTGTTGGAGTTTTTAATGCAGGAAGAACACCAGTATCAGTATTTTTAGCTCTATCTAGATAAGATGATCCGATGCTACCAAGAGCTTTTGTGGCTAGTTCAGATATAGTACCTGAACTAGAACCAAAATTGAAATTACCAATATTTTCGAGAACTTTATCAAAAAGCTTTTTACCGAAACCACCCTTTTCAGCAGTTTCGGCAACCTTTTCGCCTTCAGTTACAATAGCAGTTGGTAGTTTTGCCAAGTTTTATCTCTATTCTTCTTTTTGTTTTTCTAAAAATTGCATCAATAGCGCTACATATATGTCTCGTTCAAATGGCATTAAATCTTCAACTTCCGTTATTGAATAATGATGGTGCTGAGCCAAAGCAAATACTGTGGTGTAGTAGTTTGCTAATGTATTATGGCTCAGCGCCAGGTAAAAAAATCACTTAACGTAGTCAATTCAATGATTCGATCATTACCAAGTGAGTTCTTATATTCAAGTTTGTAGTACATCTGGGGAAGATTATCAAAGAATTCTCTAATCTTTCCAAATGTTTCTACATCAAGACTTTCAAGCCATTCAGTAAGTTCGGCATCAGTATAATCTTTAGCAGGATAGACATTTTCTTCATCAAAGATTGAGTCAATACACTTACGGACTAGATATTCAACTAGTTCGGCACCTGTTGAATTAAGTGGTGCATCATCAATAATGGTGACTGATGGATACTTCATCTTAATGCCAACTGAATCATTTACATGAATAATATTTGAAATATCAGGCTTCTTAAGCATTTCTACTTCATCTAGATCAATCTGGAAGTCATAGATCTTATCATCTTCATTGTCTTTATATGAGACTTCAATAATGTTATTGACAGATTTTGATCTCAACTTCAGGAACATATACTCCAAATCAAAAGTCGCAAGATCATTAATCTTGAAGAATTCACTTGCGACACAGTTATTCAAAACCTGTTTAATAGCAAGAACAATATCCTTTTCAGATGTTGATTGCTGAGCCATGAGAAGAATCTTTTCTTCTTTGACTGTAAATGGTCTGAATTTAACTGTAGTTCCAAGTGACGGAACATCCATGTCAAATAGTGGTTTGTCAAGTTTAGGTAATGTCATAATTTACTCCAATCATTTAGGATAATTAACTTCATAGTCTATGTATGCGAACGGAATTGTAAGTTTAATAGGCTGACCATCACCCCATGATAAGCTTTCAGAAGGAAATGCCATGGGAAATGCGTGATAAACTTTATTAGTAAGTTTTAGATTACCTAGATCATCATACAACTCAATAGAAATATCAGTTGTGTAACTATCTTTATAGCCTACTTCATAAACACCTTTAGTCTTTGCCTGAGTATTGCCTTGACCTTTGAAATTAAAGATTGCATTTACCCAGTCATTAAAGAACTTATGAATATAAGAATTGGCATCGATTGTGAAGGTAATTGAAATTTCTTCAAAGTTAGCTACATATGGGACACGTTCAGTTGGCCCATAACCAAGTCTTGGTGGACCGTCAGCCGAAGCGAATGCCATACCAGGCATTCTAACCGAGTCAGCACGAATTAGAATATCATTAAGTTTACCGTATGAATTTAAAGCCGCAGGTGTTGCAAAGAATACTGAATACTTATTATTCTTAAGTATTCCATTCTTATTAATGCTAGTGATGAATTCATCTATTTTAAATGCCGGCATTTTAGTTACTCAATACTTTCTTTTTTGAATCTGCCCATACTTGAGTCTTTGAAGCTTTAGCAAATCGTTCAGTAGGAAGCCAAAGTGCAATGTCCCATTCAGAAGGAAAGATATACATAAACTTCGACTGCATATGGTTAAATAGATATTGCTTCACACAAGGCTCGAAATATCTAAATTTAGCAGCACTGTTTAGTGTCTGATAACTGATTCTAAGTCTTGTTGATTCATCATACCTACTATTTATTCGAGTACCATATAAGGCATCCATAAGTTTAGCTCTAAGTTCTAAAGGTAGATAGTGTAGATTAATGCCCCAGAATCTACCTCGTTCAATCTTGAAAGGGAAAATTAGAGGCGCTCTATCGTAGTAAGGTAGCGTATCTTTATGTTTAGGGTCATAGAGATACATATACATCGCACCTGGCTTGATCACTTTAGTAATTCGATCTGAATCCGAGTTGATAAGCTGACGCTCATTAATGCGACCTTGCTTTGATGCAATCTCTCTATACCACTTACGTGCTTCTTCAGTTCGAGCAGGAACCTTGCCCGCACGGATACCTTTTGTGATTAGTTCGTCAAATATATTAGCCATTAAAATAGATCATCCTCGGTAATCTTGATAAATTCCCAACCTCGGTCAGCACAGTATTGTTCAGCCATTTTCCATTTTGCAGAATTCACACCCCATGTAGCAACTTCATTGATATAGCGCTTGGTAGCCTTTGTTTGTACTTTTGGTGGAACTGTTTGTGCTTTAGGTTTGACTTCAATTAGAAATGCTTTCGTTTTTCCATCTTTGTCTTTACGTCTCATGAAAAAGTCAGGATAGTATCTGTGTATTCTATTATCTATAGGTGAACGATAAGGAATAATAATTTCTTCACTGGAATACTCCAAAACATCTGGGTGAGCATCAAAATACATTAAAACTTTTAACTCCCAAGATGATCTGTAAATTATATTAGTTGGGTCACCTTTATATTTATCAGGATTTTTTGGTTTAAATTTACCTTGATAATATTTAGCCATGTTTAGCCACCTTTGTATTTATTCGGATTCTTAGGGATAAATTTTCCTTTGTAAGCCATACCAATTACCCGTATAAATAAAGATATATTTATAAAAACTAAAGGAACAATTCGTGGCATTCAATGTCAATGACTACATTAAAAGTTCTAGTAAATCTCCAACTCAACGAATAGTTGATACAGTTGTTGCAAGTACTACTTCTGGCACTACTTCGGGTACTCTAACTTCAGCACAGTCTACTGCACAAGTTCTTTTGACTGTTGGTTCTTCATACCAGTCAATTTCTGCTTCTACATCATCTCAGACTGATAATCTACTTTCAAGTGCTGCTGATGCTTTCTTTGCTCTGGCTGGTAAGAATACAAGCAGAGCAACAAAGACTTCAATTTTGAATATGCGCGTCCCAGATGGAACTGAAGTAAGTAAGATGACCCCTGCTGGTAAAATTGGCGCCGCAAAGAAGAATAACGAAATTCAAATCATAACGGTGCGATAATGTCAGATACAGTATATAAACCACTTAATAGTTATCCTGCAGACCCCGCAGCATTTAATGGTGCGTCTTATACACCAATTGAAGAAACAAATGCACCAGACGGTTCATATCTTGGACCATACTTTACTCGTATGCTCATTGGTGATTATGTAAAGACTACTCCTTTTGGTGATAAATTAATTGGTGGTTCAGATTGGAAACCAACAAAGGAAATTAGACTTCCTATTCCAACTAGTTTAAGAGATTCTACACATGTACAATATGATACTCCAACTTTTTTAGGCACAGTCGGAGATTTGTTTAATGGATCCTATGGCTCAATTGAAGCGACAGGATTAAGAGGTGGTGTTAATGGTGCTCTTGATGCGGGAAAACTTATCGGTCAATTTTTAAGTGGGAATAAAAAAACTTCAAGTATTGGGAATATAATTTCAGGGATTGTTGGTAAAGTAGAATCTTCTGCTGATCAAATGACGTCGGCTGTACAGCAATCTTTAGGTCTAGCACCTAACCCAAACCCATCAGTTGCATTTACTGGTCCTGAATTGAGACAGTATTCATTCTCTTGGGTTTTTTATCCAAGAAACCCAACTGAATCACAAAATATACAATCACTAATTAATATTCTAAAATCATCTGCGTTACCTGAAAATAATACTTTCGGTTCAGCAGCAGTTCTAAAATATCCAAAATTAGTTCAGCTGAATTTCTTTCCATGGGATTCTGGTGGTACTGGTCAGCATTATTGGAGTCCTTCAAGTATTATCAAATTTAAAAGATCATTCATCACAACTGTTGATGTTGACTATAATCCTTTTGGCACACCTGGCTTTTTTAAAGATACTAGATTACCAGTGACATATGCACTAAGTCTTGGATTCCAAGAAGTTGAATATATGATGTCTGGTGATTGGGGTGGAGATTTTGCACCTCAAAGTTCGATTTTTATTGCTGAAACTGCAAATAATACAGCACCAAATAATGATCATCTTGCAAGTACAGCAGCAGCACTTTAATGGATAATATATGAACTACTTCAATAAACTCCCTGTAATATCATATGATGGCCAATCTGCTATCAATATATTAGCAAGAGCTGCTTTATCTACTTCTACCAAGAATAATAGACAAGCATATTATCCATACGTGATGGCTGAAGAAGATCGTGTGGATCGTCTGTCAAACAACTACTATGATTCACCTGGCTATACTTGGCTTATCTGGTATGCGAATGACACCATTGATCCTTATTATGGTTTGGCTTTAAATTCAGATGATCTATTAAGCTTTATTTCCTCTAAGTATGGATCTATTGCTACTGCACAAAGTACAATTGCATTCTATCGAAATAACTGGTATGGTGATGATACTCGTCTTACAATTCCACAATGGACAGCATTACCAACTTCACAAAAGAAATACTGGGATCCTGTTATTGATTCAAATTTACAGACTTATGCATATCGCCGTAAACAAATTGAAACTGCTCTTAATACAAACAGAATCATCACACTGGGTATTGCGAATAGCACTGGAATCTTTACTGTAGGTGAGCAGATAAGTATTGACAATACCACTTATGGCTTCTGTACTTATGCAGATTCTAATACAGCCACTATTAAGCATGTATCAGGTCAATTTGCTACTATCCAAGATAGTCCAACTTTAACATTTGATCCATCAACAGTTCTTACTGGTCAGACTTCAGGTTTTACAGCTAATCTTGTATCAGCGACAATCATTACAACTACTGATGCTTTAACTGATTCACTTTATTGGGAACCACTTTCATTCTTCGATTATGAAATGGAAGCTAATGAAACTAGACGCAATATCAAGCTAATAAGTAGTACACTTCGTAATCAAACAGAGAATGAATTAACAAGAGTTATGCTACAATCATGAGTGATTTTTTAAATCCTATTTCAAGTCTTCAAGGTTTCGGGAGTAACTTACTAGGTTCAGTGAAAGCTGCACTAAATCCTACTTCGATTCTTAAAGATGCATTACACCAAGCAATAGGACTGAATCCTACTAAAGAACCAGGTACGGATTTCCGTAACGGTGATATCCGCATCGAAAGCATCTCACTATTAAGTGAAGATGGGCAGAAAGTTTTTGATCTGATGTCACAGGTAGTTGACATCAATATCTATGAAAGCATTCTATATCCTATCATTTTTGCTACAGTTACAATCAATGACGGTATTTCACTACGAAATACATTCCCTCTAGTTGGACATGAACTAATAGTCTTTAGAATTGCAACACCAGGTGGAAACATTCGTGAATATTCATTTAGAACTATGGAAAGCCCAGGAACTGTAGTTCAATCTACAAATCGTAAGTTAGAAACATACTCAATAAATCTTTGTAGTATTGAAGCATTCAGCAATATGAAAAACTTTATTGGTGCTCTTTCATACGAAGATAATATCAATAATGTTGTTCAGCGAATCTTAAAAGATAATCTGAAAACTCCAAAGAACATTCGTATTGATAAGACTAAAGGTATTGAAAAGAATACAATTTCACTAGTACATCCTTTCCAAGCTATTAATCATCTAAAGCATATTGCAAGATCTGACAAGTATGGATCTCATCTTTGGGTTTTCTATGAAAGCAACCGTGATGGTTATGTCTTTACTACCATGGAACGCTTGATGGAGAATGGTGCTAAACTATTAAAACAAGATCTATCAGATAAACGATTCTATTTTGACACACTTCGAAATGATTCATATAGTCAGTTTAAATATAGAAACATTCTAGCCTACAATAAGCTTACTGGTAAAGATCCAGGAGCTACTATTGTCTATGGGGGACTTTCAGGACAAGTAGTTGGCTTCGATATGCGTACCGGCAAAAGATCTGTTGTCACTTATAATGACTCAGCTTCAGACGGTAAGTTAGTCAAATCGGATATTGGTGGCAGTGGAACAAATCCTTCATCATTTACGTCGATGTATGGTTCAGTTTCACCAGACAGAAAGAATATGATTCTAAGTTCTGCATATTCAGATCAGACTGATTTGCTTATGAGAGCGGTAAATAGTCAAGCTTATGTCACAAAACTTACCGAGAACATTACACAGATTGAAATTTATGGTGACTTTGAAGTTGCGATTGGTGACGTAATTGAGCTCAATCTTCCTACTGCTGCTTCTTCGATGGATCAGGAAGGTAAGTTGCATAATTATGATAGTGCGAATTATATTGTATCAGCGGTTAGACATATAATTCTAAATAGTGACAGACCACAACATGCAATGTCACTTGAATTACTTAAAGTTGGTTATCCAGGAGCTAAATAATGAGTTATGGACCTTCACAGTATGCTGGCGAAAGCGGCTTTTATTGGTGGATAGGCAAAGTTGACAGCATCGAAGACGATCCTAAAAGTAGTAAACTTGGGATGGCTCGAGTTAAAATTTTTAATCTTCATGATGACGTAAAAGACAATACAGCACTTCCCTGGGCACAGTGTATGCTTCCAGTGACAAGTCCAAGTGTCCGCGGAGTTGGTGATACTCCGTCACTTCTAGTGGGTTCGATAGTCTTCGGCTTTTTTGCTGATGCTGTAGCAAGCATTAAGCAAGCTAAGGTTCCTATCATCATGGGAACCATTCCCGTCTTTCCATCTGATACAGACCATTCAATTCCTCTTGATGCCAGAGGCAAGCGTTCAATCAACAAGAAAGCTCAAAAGGTCGGAAATGAACCAGATGATCCATATAAGGCTTCATATCCTTCAAACCGAGTAATCAAAACTCAGTCAGGCCACATGATTGAACTCGACGATACTCCTGGGGCCGAACGTGTTCACATTTACCATAAATCCGGATCTTACATTGAAATGTCTCCAGACGGCGGTGTAACTGTAAAGTCAGTCAAAGACAGTTTCGACATTGTCGGTGGAATCAAGAATATATATGTCGCAGGAGACTGCAAAGTACAAGTCGATGGATCGATGAATGCGATTGTGAAAGGACCGATAAATATGGTAGGCCAATCTGACTTGAGTTTAATCGCTAAAGGTAGACTATTCCTTCAGGGAATGCTTGGAATTAAAATGAGCTCAGGCTCAGATATTGCAATGGAAGCACCAGGAGGTGTAGCGGTAACTGATGGTAGCTTAAGTGTTATTGATGAACTATCAGTAGGAACCGGAGCTACAGGAAGCATAATTGCGGGCGGTCGAAATTTACAGATTAGAGATGGTATTATTGTAGGGATAAGTGATACGTAATGGCAGATACAGTACCAACAATTTCATCAGCTGCACTTGATGCTCAAATCGCTGCTAATATTGCGGCGATGCCTCAGATGTCGCCCTCGACAAATACAGGTTCTTGTAAAGTAAAGCGTGACCAAAAGACCGACAATAATCGAGTAAAACCTGGATCTACATTAGCACATGATATTGATGCTATTACAAAGAAGATTCAGAATACTACTGATTGTGATAAACTTCAACACGAAATTAAAAAGCATCTAAATAGTCTTGAAGATGATATTAATGATAAATTAAAAGTGGTTGAAAAGAAACTTGGTGAGATTCTACCAATTACGTCTCTGCCAACAAATCCTTTTAAAATACCAGCCTGGCTTAAAAAGTTTTCAATCGGTCGAATTCTTCCCGACCTAGATGCTACTATCGATTTCATTCAGCGCGCAGTGGAAGTAACTACTGCAATGACCAAATTGGCGGCAGTTATTACAAGTGTGGCTCCAAGACTTAAACAGTGTGCTATTCAAGCAGAACAACAGGCAATATCAAAAATTGAGTCAGATATTAGACATGCTATTGACAAAGAAGTTGCAAGTGTAAAGAAATCTATTACCGATGCAATTGCCAAAGCACTGTGTGATGAATCAATTGCCACTGCAGGTGGAGCACCAACTACATCAGATACATTGAGCACAGTACTGTCAGGAGTAGATGCCGTTACATCATTAATTCATGGTGTGAATAATCTAATCAACACCACAACAAATGGAATCAACAATAGTTTAGCTGCAATTGGTGCCAATCAAAGTGTTATTCAAAACATCACAGGTATTCCACCTGTCATTGACACCTCATCTGTAAACAATTTTATTACTTCAGTCAATAGTACTGATTATACACAATATAAGAATGATGTCAACACCGTTTTGAATCTTCCTGCACCAGATATCATTTCTTTACCTGTAGCAAATGGCAATCCAATGATCGGCAATACCGTCATGTGTTCTGATGGCGTCTGGGCTGCAAACGGCGTTAGCAATAATGCTGCATTCACATATTCGTATCAGTGGTCAAGAAACGGAGTAGAAATCTATGGTGCCAACACCAATTCGTATTCTCCTGTTCTTGACGATATTGAATCTACTTTATTTTGTGTTGTCACAGCAGAAAACCAAGTCAATGTTGAACAAGCACAATCAAATCAGATTGGACCAGTAACGTTCGGTTTAGCTCCTGCTGACATGCCGGCAATCTACGGTTCTGCAGCATCTGGACAAACTTTGACTTGCACACAAGGTAATTGGCCAACAGGAACAAAGGCATTCCAATACGAGTGGTATCAAGCAGATACTAACTATATTGTTCAGAACGTTACATCTGCAAATAATACTTATAAAGTAAAAGTTTCAGATATAGGTCATCCACTTTTTTGTAGAGTTTATGGGCAGACTACTAAATATCTTCTGCATGTTGATACCGCAAATACATCAGTTGTCACATATTAAGAGAGTAAACCATGACTGCCACTAGTTCAAATAGAATAAAAACTACTGATATCATTTATAGTGATTTCCTCAACGATCTAGTTCCTCATCCGGTTCATAAGGACATTGTTCGTTATATCAATGAACATGCAGTTACTAGTTCTATCCGTAATCTAATTTTAACGGATGCAGGTGAACGCCTTTATACTCCTGATGTCGGCGGTAGTATTAGATCATTACTATTTGAAAACATCAATGGTGCAACAGCCGAATCAATCTCTATGCGAATTCAGTTGACTATAAGTAAATATGAACCAAGAGCTATGGCATTAAATGTCGTAGTAGTTCCTTACTATGATAGTAATGCTTATGTAGTGACCGTCACATATTCTTTAATAAATAAATCCGATCCAGTTACTGTTAATATTACCCTTAATAGAGTACGATAAGAATGTCAAATAGCTCAATTATTCTAAGCAGTTTAGATTTTGATACCCACAAAAATACGCTTAAAGCTTATTTGAGGTCACAAGATCGCTTCAAAGACTACGACTTTGAAGGTTCAAACATGAACGTTCTGCTTGACATTCTGTCTTATAATACATTCCACAATGCCTTCTATTTGAATATGATTGGCAATGAAATGTTTCTTGATACTGCTCAATTAAGAGATTCCGTAGTTTCACACACAAAGGAATTAAACTACGTTCCGAAATCATTTACTTCGGCTAAAGCTTTAGTGAATATTACTGTTGTTTCAAGTAATATCAACAAACGAAGTCTAGTGATTCCAAAAGGATTTACATTCACATCGCCTGCATTGAATAGCAACTATACTTTTACAGTTGCTGAAAACATTACAATGACTGATTATACTATCTCTCCTGATAACATTCAGATTACTTTCACAGCCACTGATGTTGTATTGTATGAAGGTTATTATGTCACTGACACATATACAGTTTCATATCAGAATCCTCAGCGTTATCTAATTTCAAATCAGACTGTTGATACATCATCAATTGGTGTTCTTGTTCATGAAGATGCTGGTGCAACTACATATACCTACACAAACGCACCTTCACTATTTGATCTGACCTCTACATCAACCGTATTCTTCATTCAGGCAGCAGAGAATAGTGCCTACGAAATTGAATTTGGAGATGGAATTAGCGGTAGAGCCCCAAAGAATAATTCCGTAATTTCCATCGAATATAGAATCACAACTGGTGAGTTGCCAAATGGCTGTAATCAGTTTTATCCTGACGGTTCAATCGATGGAGAAACAAACATTCAGATCACATGCACTTCAGTGGCTGCCGGCGGTTCTGTTTCTGAATCTCTAGATTCTATCAAGTTCAATGCACCCAGACACTTTACTACACAAGAACGTGCAATTACTACAGGCGATTATGAAACACTTCTTAAGCTTAACTTCCCAGAAGTAAATGCTGTAACTGCTTATGGTGGTGAAACACTAAATCCACCTCAGTATGGCATGGTTTTTGTTGCGGTAGATCTAGTTGATATGGATGGTTTACCAGACATTAAGAAGACTGAGTATTACAATTTCTTGAAACCAAGATCTCCAGTATCTATTCAGCCGGTTTTTGTTGAACCAGATTATACATATATTGGAATCACATCAAAGATTAAGTATAATGTGAATGTCACTTCACTATCTGGCAATGATATTCAATCAATCGTTTCATCAGCAATTCTACAATATGCTCAGACATATCTAAATAACTTTAATAAAACATTTAGATACTCAAAACTAGTTGAAAGCATTGATGCGTCTCAAGTTTCTATTGTTTCAAATGAGACTGATTTTAGAATTATCAAATCTATCACACCAATTACTGGTAATTTTGAAACATTCGATGTTAATTACAATATTGAACTTTCAATCCAATATAATGCTGGTAAATCATTTGCAGTAACTTCTACTTCAGTTATATACAGTGGACAACAATGTATTATTCAAGATGATGGAGCAGGTGTTTTAAATCTAGTATCTACCTACAACAATCAGATCGTAACTAATGTTGGAACCATCGACTATACAAAAGGACTACTTCAGTTCTCAAATCTAAAGCTAGATAGCTATTTTGGTCCTTCAATTAAGCTTTATGCGACATCAAAGGATAAAGATGTTTCAACCATTAATAATGTGATTCTAAATATAATTCAAGAAGATATTTCACTTACTGTTGAGGCTGTCCGAATCTAATGTCTATTGAGCAAAAGATCTCACCACTTGTTCAGAATATGTTCCCTGCATTTTATGCAGAAGAAGGACAGTCTTTCATTGCTTTTGTGAAAGCTTATTACGAATTTCTTGAACAGAATTTTCAATTACTCACCTTGGATAATAATACAAACTTCAACATTGGAGACACCATTATTCAAGGATCCGTAATTGGCACAATTGTCAATTATGTCAATTCTGATATACTAGTTTTAGTTAGTGGACTCGAGACATTTAAATGTGTCACAATGTGTTCGGATCTAACTCCTATCACAAGTTCATCAGGTGGTACTGCTATAATTAAGCATGGTGGTATGAGTAGAAGACTTGGTGCGATCTTTTTGTCTCGAAATCTACAAAACATTCGCGACATTGACACTACCATGGATATCTTTCTTACTAACTTTAAGGAAAAATATCTAAGCAATATTGAATTTGATACTGCAACCAATAAAAAGCTTCTGGTTAAAAACTCGTTCGATCTTTATCGTTCAAAAGGTACTTCAAGATCGATTGACTTATTTTTCAGATTAATGTATGGTATCAATTCGTCAGTTTATTATCCCGGCGAAGATCTGTTCAAATTGTCTGCTGGGGAATGGTTTAAACCACAGTATCTTGAAATTGCTTGTGTTGGTGATTTTTCGTTTAGAGCAGTTCAGTTAATCGGCAAGTTGGTAACTGGTGTCACATCGGGTGCAAAAGCATTCGTTGAGAAATATGTCAAACACAAACTACAGAACGGCTTCTCTCATGTTCTTTATGTAACAAATGTGACTGGAACTTTTGTTCCAGGTGAACTGATTAAGAATGATGTTGTATATTCAGACTCACCTAAGATCTTGGGTTCATTGGCTGCTTTAGAAAATATCCAAACTCTTTCATCTAACTTTAATATTGGGGATATCGTTTCTGTTCAATCTACAAATGGATTAAACGGACTTGCTAAAGTAACTAGCACTAACGATTCTACAGGATCCGTAATCTTTAATCTACTAGATAGTGGATGGGGATATTCAGTGAATGTAGGCAATACAGATCCTACATTTCTAGCAGATCATTCACAGACTATTGTCTCAAGCAATATACTATTTGTTTCCAGCTTAAGCACAGGTAATGTGATTTCAAGTATATCTGTAGCAAACAGCGGGTCTTCATACAATAATACTGATGTTATAACACTAGTTTCACCATATACTAATGCATTAGCACGACCAATTACAAGTCCTACTGGTTCAGTGACAAGCATTGTACTTACAAATCCTGGAACTGGTTTCTTTACCGCACCATCTTCAATCTTGATTTCAAACTCTTCAGGTGGTTCAAGTAATGGTAGCGGTTTAGCTTATGGTATAACATATGATAATCCAGTAAGAACTTTCGGATATTTACAGAAAGTAGTTCAAAGAAAAGCAGATATTGCATTTAATACTGCTACCGTGTCATCAGCTTGGGGTTCTAATGTAGCAGTACTTATCAGTAATGGATCAAGCATTATTGGATCTGGAGCTATTATTGCATTTGATAATCTTACAAGTAATACAGGAACTGCAAGTCTTCTACTAGATAATAACTTCATGGTAGCGGCAAATAATAAGATAATTCTGACTTCAAACTCACAAGTTTCAGCCAATATCAGTAGCTATTCTGATGTTTCTGCTACAGGTAGATTGATTAACATTCCTTCATCTGCTACATTATCAGTTGACAGCGCTTCTAATCTATATTTTAATTTAAATGTTGGTGATATAATCTATCAGAAAACTTCATCAGGTCAATTGATTTCTAGTGCTTCTGTAGCTGAAACTGTAACTACAAAAGGTCTTGTAGTTGTGAATAATATTCAAGGTCCTTTTATTTTAGGACAGAATGTATATTCTGCAAATACTCTACTAAATGCAAGTCTATTAGACTATAAAGTAGCATTGGGCATTTATCAAGTAAACAATGCTTTTACAACTACTGATATAACTCCTTCAGCAAAGATTATTATTCCTTATGCAGGTCTTAATGCATCATTGAATACTATTGCAGGAGGGACTGATGCAAAGTATAATGTGAGTACTATTTCAAACTATGAAACAGTGTCACTAAATACAGATCTGATTGCTAACAGTTCCATTTATAAATCTCGTATTAATGCCACACAGTATAATCTACCTGCATCACCAACGGCAAATATATCTTCAGTTATTTCAAGTTCATTAACTTATAAGAATTTTGTTCTGGGTGAGATTTTCGGGCTTGGGTTTATTGACCCTGGCACCAATTATTCAGAAGATCCAATTCTTTTGACATATCAGCCTTATACTTCTGGTTATGCATATAAAGATTACATTTTTACACTATCAAACATTAATGGTTCTTTCTCTACTAGTGAATACGTTCAGCAGATAGACAATGCAAATAATGTCATCGCAAAAGGCATTATCAAATCTATCTCGGGCTCGACAATGCATGTAAAGCGTATTCAATTTAACAATAATTTTAATAGCAATGTTCAAATTATTGGATCTGTTACAGGTACTACGGCGAACATTTCGCTTATTTCCGATCAGACTTCAGGTAATATAGGTTGGAATGCTAATGTAGAATCTTCAGTATTTACCGCAAATGGCGTGATTACTGGTCTGTCTGTGTCAGATTCTGGCTTCGGTTTTATTGGAGGCCAAGAAGCTACATTTTCACTAGATGGAAGAACAGGCACTGCGACAATAATTAATCACGGATTAGGAATCGGTTCAGGTAGATATAGAAATAGTAAAGGCTTTGTTTCCGATCTTTCAAAAATCCAAGATGGTTCTTACTATCAAGAATATTCATACGATGTGATTTCAAGAATACCACTTGAGCGTTATTCTGATATGTTCAAGAAAGTCATGCACACAGCAGGTACTAAATTCTTCGGGACTATTCTTGTTGATAGTATTAATGAAGTATCTGTCACAATAGCTAATTCTCAAATCGAATTTACAGATCCTTATGTAATTCAAGATCGAATTCTTGAAAATGTCCAAGAAAGATCAAGTATAGAGATTGAAATAAGAAGTTAAGATTCAATATAAATAAAAAATAACTTTAAGGTATCGACTACTATTATGACTACATATCAAAAAGTCTTGAAAAATCTGAATGTCCAATCTGCAGAAGCATTTAAACAAGATGTTGAAACGACATCAACATATTATGTGTTTACAGCAAATTGCGTTCCTCTAAGTGGTCCTACTACACCTATTGACTCAGTTGAATCTGGTTATACTACTTATGATTCCATGCTTTTTGGAAATAGAATAAAATCAACTGATCTTCGTTTAGTAGTTCCTCGAGTTAATTGGACAATTAATACAGTTTACGACATTTACGATCCTTCGGATACTTCATTATACACAAAGCAATTCTTTGTAATGGTTACAGAAGGCACCAATTATTATGTCTATAAATGCCTAGATAATAATGGCGGGTCTCCATCACTAGTTCAACCATTTGGAACTGATTCAACTCCATTATATTCTGTACTTGATGGATATGTTTGGAAATATCTTTACACACTAACTGACTTTGATGTTAGAACATTCGCTACTGATCAATATATCCCAGTTAATATAGAGCAGAATGGATTGAGTTCTACAGTTGGTGGTGGCATTGAGGTCATTACTGTCGATCCCACAAATTCAGGGTCTGGGTATAATAACTATACTCTAGGTGCATTTAGTGATTCAAATAGTATTACATACAATAACGATTCAAATCAATATCTTTTAAACAGTAGTGCATCTAATATAAGCGGATTCTATAATAATTGTTTAATGAAGGTAATATCACTTGATACAAATTTATCTCAATATGCATTAATTACAAATTATACTGTTGTTGGCTCAAATAAGATTGTTTATTTGTCTAGTCCTTTCATGATTACACCTAAAGCAGGTGATCTATATGAGATCTATCCTAATGTTCTAGTTCAAGATTTGAATGCTACTAGCACTTCACAATGTCAAGCTAGAGCTATTATATCCGCAAATACTGGAAATTCAGTATCTAAGGTTGAAGTGATTAATCCAGGTGCCAACTACAGAAAAGCACTTGCGTATATTAATGTTAATGGATCCGTAGGTGTTACTTCAAATGCTTCTTTAAATGCAATTGTATCTCCTGTTGCTGGGCATGGTTCAGATCTAGCTACTGAACTTTTTGCATACAGAATTGTTCTTTCAACTACTTTTACTTCTAATAATGGTGTTTTATTAACAGACAATGGTTATGGAACAATAGGCATTCTCAAAAATCCAAGTTATTCAAATGTTTCAGTGATTCTGAACACCAATACTATAATTGGTAGTGTTTTCACTTCAGGTGAAGAAGTATATAGATATAAGTCTTATACATTAGCTGGTAATGTATCAGTAGTATCTGGAAATACTAGAATTATAAGTGACAGTTCTACTTTTGGATCTTCACTAAGAGTTGATGATCAGATTATCGTCACAAATGGTTCACAGAATCTTTACGCAAATGTCAATAGTATTATTGATACAAATACTGTAGTTTTAGATCAAGAACTACCTTTCACGTCTAATAACTGTACTGTTAATATTCTACAAACATCTTCATTTGGTATTGTTAAATCTTATGATCTCAATACTACACTTACATTAACAAATGTCACACCTAGTAATTTAGATTCTTCAACAAGAAATCTAGTGGGCACAATTTCAAACTGCACTGCGGAAATTGATTCAACTGTATCTCCATATCTACTTATAAATGGACGAAATGCTGAAAACTTTAGCCAGTTTTCACAACTTACAAAATTGACAGGTACGATTAATTCTAACATTTTCATTAACAATGAAGTACTAGTCCAAGATTCAATTCAGACTATGACATCACCATCTGCAGTTTTATTTTCTGCTCATGTTAATGGTGGAATAGGTACTGATGTCTTATATGTAACAAAAACAAATAATATTCTATCTTTAAGTAATCCAATTATAGGATCGACAAGTGGTGGATCTTTCTCACCACAATATAAATATGATGGTGATCTCATTGTTGATTCTGGTGACATTGTATACCTCGAAAACTTAAATTATGTTACTAGAAATCTTGATCAATCCGAAACTATTAAACTTATCTTGGAGTTCTGAGTTAAATGTCAATACAGACAGACTTGAGTGTATCGCCTTATTTTGATGATTATAGTGATTTAAATGATTACTATAAGGTCTTATTTAGACCTGGTGTCTCAGTACAGGTTAGAGAACTAAATCAGCTCCAGACAATGCTTCAGAAGCAGATTGAGCGCTTCGGGGACAATATCTTTAAAACTGGTACAATCATCAGTGGTTGCGATATTGCATTCCATGATGATCTTAAGTATGTTAAGCTAAAAGATATTCAGACAGACTCAAATCCAGTTGTAGTAGCAGATTATGCTGGTTATAGAGTACGAAATCAGAATAACATTGTTCCTCTTACCGCTTCCATTATTGCTACAGATGCAGGTTTTGAATCAAGAGCACCAGATCTAAATACACTATATCTTCGTTATATTAACTCAGGTCTAGATAGCACTCAAGGGTCTGTAAGTACTTTTCTCGCCGGTGACACTCTCACAATCTTCAATCCATTGAATGTGATTGAGAAGATCACAATTACAAATTCTTCTGCTAATTTTCTTGATACTGATAAGGTTGTTATTCTATCTGCCATCGGAGTTCAGAATGCTAATGCGGACAACACATTCCTAACATCATTGAATGTCGGTGATTATATTACTAATGGTACTGCTAACGTTCAGATTATCGCTACACCAGACTCAAATACAATCAACAACACTCTAATTCTTCAGATTCAACCACGAAACGAAGATCTAAATACTGGTAATTTCAGTAAGTGGACCTTTAACGTAGGTGACTCAATTCAAAAAGTTGGGACCGCACCTTCAGAAACTATTAAAGTTTCACAAATTATCGGTACTGGTGCTACTGCTAAATTGACTACTGGTAACCTAGGACAAGCAAATTCAATCACAATGCTTTCTAAGGGTTCAGGCTACGTTGTATTACCTTCCGTAAGTATTTCATCTACTAATGCTTCTGTAAACAACATTGATCAGTTTGCTGCATCTGCTCAGAACTACTTAGCAAATGTTACAGTTCCAACTACTGATAGTCCAACTGGTTCTACTTACGGTATGACAGTAGGTGACGGCGTTGTTTATCAGAAGGGCTATTTTACTAGAGTATCCGAGCAACTACTGATCGTTGACAAATATGACAATCAGCCTGACCAAAAATCAGTTGGTTTCCAGACCGTAGAATCAATCGTCACATCTTCACAAGATGAAAGCCTTCTTGATAATGCTACTGGTGCTCCTAACTTTACAGCGCCAGGTGCAAATAGACTTAAGCTTTATCCAACACTTATTGTTATGGACAAAGCAAAAGCAGATGCAACAGAAGATTTTCTCTACATTGCAGAATTCTCAAATGGTCAGCCATACAAGCAGAACAAACAGACTGTTTATAACGTAATCGGAAATAGTATTGCACAGCGTGCTTATGAACAGACTGGAAACTATGTTCTTGATCCATTCCTAGTAAATACAAAGTCTCCTACTTCTTTTGCTTCTGAAGCAAATACTTTCAATGTTGTCATCGATCCAGGTACTGCATACATCAGTGGACAAAGAGTTCAGACAGTTGACAACTATGAACAAGCTGTCAGTAAAGGTCTTGATACCGTTCTAGGTACTGGAACTACTATTTCCATGAATTATGGAAACTATGTTTATGTTCAAGAATTTGGCGGTCTATTTGACTTTGAAAGAGGAGCAATAGTTTCACTTTATGACACACCTAATCAGTATCTCACTAAAGAACGTACTTCATTTAATCCTGCTGGTAATCTTATTGGTACTGCTCGCATTAGATCAATAGTCTACGATTCTGGTATTCCAGGTTCACCATCCTGTACTTATAGATTCTATCTATTTGACATCAGAATGGTAAGCGGTAGTAACTTTACTGATGTCAGATCAATCTACTATTCAAATTCTTCACAAGGTATTTGTGACCTAGTACTAGTAAATGGTCTTCCAGTACTTAATGATAATACATCTTCTACATTGATCTTCAATGCTGGTCAAGATGCCGTTAAGAATATCAGCAATGTTCAGTACATCTACAGAACAAAATCAAGTCAGACGTTATCTTCAGCAGGTCAGATTACACTCAATGCTCCTTCTGATGCTACATTCCCATACAGCGGAACATTGTCAACTACAGCTGAACAAGATTTTATTATCGTACCTTCAGCTTCTGCAGATGCTTCAATCAACCTCACAGGTACAATCACATCTGTAAACACTTCAAATGTTATTGTTGGTAACGGTACTACATTTACAGCAGATCTATTGGCTGGTGATTACATCAAGTTCGCAGATGGTACTGTCAAGCAAGTTAGTTCGATTTCAAACAATACGATTTTGAATTTAACTGCAAATGCAAATACAAATCTAACTGCAAATACTTACAAGGTCACATTCCCTGCTAACGTGGCGATCTCATTTGCAAGATCTTCAAGAACAATTTCGTGTTTGGCGCCATACAATCAGGTAACTATTAATCTTGGACAAAATCTAACTGCTGGTGTTTCTGCCACAGTCTTCTATAATGTAAAGACTGGTGTTGTCGCATCAAATGCCAAGACAGTAAATCGTAATCAGTATGTTAGAATCTGTCTTGCAAACAACGTATCAAGCAATACAGGTCCTTGGGCACTAGGTGTCTCAGATGCCATTCGTCTGAATGCAGTTTATCAAGGAGCTAATGCTACATTTACTGCAAATAGTGCTCTTGATATCTCAAATGATTTCTACATTGACCACAATCAGAATGAAGATTTCTATGGTATTTCATATCTATACAAGAAACCAAATACTTCTTCAGTCTTGAATGCATCAACTGATTGGTTGCTTGTTTCGTTTGATTATCTTTCTGTATCTGCTCCCGGCCTCAAAACAAAGGCTTCATACAGCATTGACGATACAAAGACTCTTGCAAACTCAAGCACTACTATTAATACACTGGAAATTCCTGAAGTCTTTGGAACTAGTGGTACTTATTATGATCTAAGAGATCAAATCGATCTAAGACCACAGACAAATAATTCAGTTATTCCAAATTCAAATCCAGCATTAGCACCACTCAATCCTATTGAGCCAACTCGTATTATTATAACAGACAATGATAATAAGTTCCCTGCTCCGGATTCGATTATGATTGCTGATGTTGAATATTATCTTCCAAGATCTGACAGAGTTATTGTAACAGACGCAAATCAGTTCCAGGTTCTTAAGGGAACTCCTGGCACAAATATTGCTCCTACTGCACCAGACAATAGTCTAACTCTAAACGTCTTGAATATTCCTGCATATCCAAGCATTCCATTCAGTATCTCACCAGAACTTACAAAGTTCGTTGATACTGGTATTGCAAATGAGAAATATACTACAAAGAGACTCACCAAATATCGTATTTCTACTTCACTTACAAGTAATGATATTTCAATACTACAGCCTCGTAATTACACAATGGAAGAAATTTCCAAACTTGAGAGACGTATTTCTGATTTAGAATATTACAGTTCTTTATCACTAGTTGAATCATTGACACAAAAGAAGACTATTCCAAGTTCAACTGATCCAGCAGTAGATCGCTATAAGTTTGGTTTCTATGTCGACAATTTCCAGGACTACTCATATTCAGATGTTTCAAATCCTGGCTATAGAGCGACTATCGTTGATGGTTATCTAGCACCTTCTGTTACAGAGTTCAATCTAAGCACTGTAACACCAAGCACCGATAATGGTCTGCCATATATCGAAACTGCATTTATTTCTCAGAATAGAGCTACAGACGGTCCATTGACTGCTAATGCTACATTAACTGGTGCCGTATCACAGAATCAAGTTTGTGTTCAGCAAGGAAATAGAAACAATAGCTTTAGTGTAAATGCACCTTATAGCTATGATGAATTCTTCTATACCATGAGCACACTACCAGGCAATATCAATTTCTACATGGTTGCCCCATGGAATCTAATTGCTGTTGAACTTTACCAAGCAATCACACCATTTGGTCCTTGGTCAATTGTAGATACTTCTCAATATGCTCAACCAATAACTGATTTGGATGTTGCTTATAATAAACTAGATCTATTAGGCCCAGTATATCACACCGGAACACTTAATGTTCTAGGTTTTGGACCAGATAACGGCTTCATTATGGATCAATTTAAGATGACATTATCACATGATCCAGCAAATGGTCTATATTATAAAGTAAGAGTCTATAAGGGTGGTTCAATCATGAGACCTTATGATTATGCAAGCTTTAAATATCTAATGTGCTATCCTACAGATGCATTGGTAAACACTATAAATACAAATAACACAACCAATTATCATATGCAATTTGCAGGTTTGATGAGACCGTTTAAGCTAAACAACGAATTTCTCTTTTAAGTGACTAAGGAATAAGTAAAAATTTATGTCTGAATATTTCAATCTTAGCCAATCACTTCAATTTGCTACAACAATTGGTGATGTTGGAACCCCTGGGCTATTTCCTATTAATGGAGTTCAGTCAAATTACTTATCAGCTGAACAGGCATTTGAGCTTACTGCTTACGGTCTAAAGCCATTTACATATCATAATCTATTTCTTGAGAATACTGATATAACCGCGGCTGCAAAGCAATATGGTTATCTTTTGGGCGAACAACAACTATATTCAGATGAGAATGGTAGAATTTCATTTAAGTTCTATTATAAGTCAGATGTAATTCCTGAGACTCCAGTTGAGCTGTCAAGCATCAGAGCTCAATTTCTTGCAGGGACAAAGAAGCTAAGATTAGTAAATTCTGATTTGACTTCATCATCAGAACTTTATATTTACTTACCTCCTTATGCTAGAGAAGAGCCAAAGGTTTCATTCAAAAAGTCTACTACTTCAACTCCTGCAGGTGATCTTACAAGCACACTTAATGTGCAGACAACACCTGTTGTCACAACCACAGCATCAAAAACATATTTCACCCCAGCATCATTCAATGTGATCCAGACATTTTATGCGGATCCTGAACGTGTGAATAATGAAAAAGACATTTCAATCACATCGATTGATCTATTCTTTAAAACAAAACCAAGCAGTTCTGTAAATACTTCAGGCAAAAGTAAGCCTTCAGTATCAATTGCAATTTGTGATGTTCAAGATGAGACACCAGTTCTCACAAGATGCTACAGTACTTCTGTTGTCGAAAAGACATATGATGAAATCAATTCATATAGCGATGCATCTACTCCAGTAACATTCAACTTACCACAACCATTGAAGCTATCTACTGGTAATTTTTATGGTATTGTAGTAATTTTTGATGATGCCAATTATCAGCTTTGGACTAATGTTGTTGGTGATCGTCTTGTAGGAACTAATAGTGCATCACCCGGAACAAATACAGTAAAAGATGGTAAACTATTCACTCGAAACAATTCATTGGTCTTTACTGCAAGAACTAATGAAGATCTTAAGTTCAATATTAACATTGCTGCTCATACTTCATCTTCAGCACAAAAAGTTTTCGTCAATGATGACTATGAATTCTTGACATTGGCCAATGTGTCTGGTTCATTTATTGGGGGTGAATACGTCTATAAAGATGTTCCAGCAGCAAATGGAACTGTTGCGGCTGTAAAAGGTTCAAACATTTTAGTCGGTTCAGGTGGTGCAGTGTTCAGTACACTTACTTCAGGTCAGAAGATTGTCGTTGCAAACTCAATGGTTTCACAGGTCTGTACTGTTCAGTCTATTGCAAACAATACTTATCTTACTTTAGATCTTCCAGTTCCATTTAGTGATCCTGCAGCAAACTATAAAGTGACTGCTGTCGGTAAAGTCTATTTTAAAAATGATATTACAAATAAGCTATACTTGTATCAATCAACCGCTAATGCTTCATTGCTATTTGCTGTAAATGACTTTATTGTTGGTGAGGATTCTAGAGCTACTGCTAATATCGCTTCACTTGATGCTTATAGTGTTGATAGAGTAAAGATTAAAGGCTCAGTAAAAGCACCATCAACTGCATCTGTAAATACTGTCTTTACTTTTGCTGGTCTATTCGGTGGTTCATATAGCTTTAATCCAGCATATTACGGTCTAGCACAAATTAATGATGTTGGTGTAACAAATATCAGTGCATATAATGCTTATGTTCTTTCTAGATCTACCGAGATTACAAACGCATCACTATATTCAAATTCAGCTCTATCCATTGCAAATAAGTCTTTGAATGTCACAGTAAATCTTCAGAATTCAAGTAATAATACTTATTCAGCTCCAACAATTGAAAACAATAGTCTTGACGTCTATTCAATTCAGAACAATATCTCAAATACTTACACAACTGTAGCAAATGGTGTTGTTCTTGACACTGAAGTTTCAGGCAACGGATTGGCTCTTTGTAGACACATCGGTAATAAAGTTACATTTGCACAGAATCATTTTGCCGAAGATATCAAAGTTTATATGAATGCATATCGTCCTCTTGGTACTGATATTAAAGTCTATGCTCGTGTTCACAACTCACAGGATTCAGATGCATTCGATGACAGCGCATGGACACCTCTAGTCTATACAACTAATCAGAACACATACAGCTCGACAAGCAACGATTCTGATTTTGTTTCATATGAACTAGGCTTTGCTCCATACAGTGAGTCTGCTAATAATCTTCCTGGCAAATTCACTTCTGTATATGGAAATAACGTGATTCAAGCTTCAGGTGTAGCACCAAATACTTACGTCACTACTGGTGATTTGGTGAAACTATACAGCCCATTGTTCCCACAGAACTATTTTGTAGCTGTGGTTCAAGCTTCGGATTCAGCGTCAATTACACTAAACAACAACATTTCTTCAAACAATGTTGTTGGTACTGGTTTGAGAGTTGATAAGCTCAAATATAAGCACACTGCATTTAACAACATAAACAACTACAATATTTGCAGATACTATAACTCAAATATGGCTGAGTATGATACATTCGATTCGATGCAGATCAAGATTGTTCTATTGGCTGACAAAACATATCTGTCACCTAAAGTAGATCTAATTCAGGTTATTGGGGTTTCCGCATAATGTCTTTTATGAAACAATCGTCTGGGTTTGTAATAAATACAGATGATAGTTATTTAAAGTCACTTAAAGCTAACAGAGAAAATAAAGTTCGGGTTCAAGAACTTGAACAAACTGTAGATCATTTAATGACTGAATTGTCAGAAATTAAAAATCTTTTGCAAAAGGTAATAAACGGTTAAACTATGTCAAATTCTACTATTCCAACTATTGATGTTCTTACTGATACTTGGCAGACAGCAATTAATCGTATCAACTCATTAATTACCTCACTGTCAACTGAGATTATTACAGCAAATAGTACTAATGCTACTACAGGATCTCCACTGTCTCCACGAAATGCTGCATTGAATGGTGTCTTTTCTGCAAATACCATTACAACTATTGCAAATACATTTTCGGTTAACAATTCGATTTTGACTTTAGGTAATCAACTTCTGATTTCAGCTAATAATTCTACCGGGGCCGCAGGTTTGGTTCTTGCTTCAGGTGGTCCGACCGGCAACATATATTGGAAATCTGCTGGTACTGGAACAGTCAGCAGTATCACTGCTGGTTCAGGTTTAAATGGTGGCACTGTGAATGCCACAGGTACATTTTCAGTTATGGCAGGAAACGGAATTATTGTCAATGGAAATGGTGTTTCAGTAAGTACCAGTTTGCCTCTCAATTTTATATCGGCAAATAATTCACTTGGTACTTCAGGATATGTTCTCAAATCTGGCGGTCCTGTAGGAAATACTTACTGGGACGTTGCAGTAGCTAATGGTGCAGGTCTTGTAGGAACATCGACATTATCGGTTCTTGCTGGTAATGGAATTACTGTTGATGCGAATGGAGTTTCAGTGTCAAGCAGTTATGTCCCATCATTATTTTCAAATTCATCATTTTCAAATAATTCAATCAATTCAGGGTATACAAAACTACCAAACGGTCTAGTATTACAATGGGCTACTTTTACTGGAGTTATTGGATCATATATTTCTGGATATTTTCCCGTTTCATTTTCAAACTCTTGTATGTTATGTTCAGCTTCATATGCTGACGCATATATAAATAATGGGGTCTCGAATCTGAATATTGTTCCAACTAGTAAATATACATACTATATCACTTGGTCCAATGCTTATAATTCGGGTGGCTCTGGAGATACTGTCACTATTAAACTTTTAGCTTTAGGATTTTGATAATCAATGTCACTTTATATTCATTATATTGATAATATATTTGCTGGATTCTATGATAGTAATATCACAGATCAAATTCCCGAACCTAACATTAAAATAGATTTGGATCAACATCTAGATCTATTTAATAGACTGTCAAATAATCAAAGTATAAAAGTAGGTGATATTACAATAAATCCTCAGACTGTTTCAGAAGTGCCTATCACATGGGATCAAATTAGATCTACTAGAGATAAAAAGTTAAGTGCATGTGATTGGACACAACTAAAAGATGTGTCTCCAATTCTATCTTCAAATTGGCAATCATATCGCCAGGCTTTAAGAGATATACCTCAAGCATATACTGATCCGAACGCTGTTGTATGGCCTAAAGAACCTAATACATAATAGATTTATGGGATATTCTAATGTCGAATAAAATTTATGATATGTCTGATACATGGAATGATGCTAATCAGACTTTCACAGCGGTTAAGATGAAAGTTGATGATCTTAATTCACTAAACAATTCAATGCTAATGGATCTTAGTATTAATGGATCTTCAAAATTTTCAATTGATAAGAATGGTAATGTAGTAGCTTCTGGTTCATGGAATGGTAGTGTCAATCTAAATGCTCCTATTCCTTTAGGTAATGTTTCTGGTGTTATACCACTATCTACTATATCATATACTCAAAATGCAATTTATGAATTAACTGCTACTGGAGATATTAACTTTCCAGATCCAGTAGATTTTATTCCAGGCGCACAAATTGATATATTTGTAACACAAGACAGTATTGGTAGCCATGCTATCACATTTGGGTCTGGTGGTGTACCAACTAACTTTTTAACTCGTATTGGTGATGCTTTAAGTACAACTCCTGGAACTACTGATATAGTTTCAATTTCAGTTACTAATAGCGGTAAGTTTATAGTTAGAATAAGTAACGGAATTGTAGCGGCACCGGTAGGAGTAACTTATACTACTAGCTCGTTTACAGTTCCTACTCCAGGTTCTTCTGTTGTAGTATCAGTAGCAAATGGTACTTCTTATCAAAATGGTTCATATATTTTTATTCCAGGTTCACCATCGATGTATGGCATTGTCACTTCTGGTGGTGGGACCAATAGCTTAACTATCACAAGAATATATTCTGGATCATCAAGTTCTGGAAATACAATACAAGCAGGTACCTTAGTAGGATTCTCTGGTTATCCTGGGGTTAATGGTACTAATGGGGCCAAAGGCGCTGACTGTTTTGGTAACGTGACAGGATTTCCTGTGGCGTTTTCAGGAAACGGAGCAACAACTACTATTTCTGTTGATGATGTGAGAAGTTTTAATACTGGATCGTATGCACAGTTTATTGATGCTACTGGGTCTTCTCCATATGTAGTTGGGTATATTTTAATTACTAATGTTATTTTTAGTGGTAATTATCCTGCAGGAATATTGACAGTAACAAATATATCATGTGGCACTATTAATTATAGTAGCGGAAGCATAGTATTACAACCATGTGGTGGAATAGGCCCTCAAGGGAATACTGGTCCTCAAGGGAATATTGGACCAAATGGTCATGGTTCAACTACCACAACTAGTTCGGCAAATATTGCTCCAAACATCGTACTGTCGGTGGTTGACAATACCGCTTTCCCAAGCGGCTCTTGGGTGTACGCAACCAACGGAACCTACTGGGTTCAGGGTAAGGTAACATCTGTCAGCGGGACAAATTCCATCAGTATTTCCACTTATTATGCTGTAGGAAGCACTCTTCCTTCCGGCGCCGCCGTCACCTTCTCTGGTATACAAGGACCGACCGGCCAGGCTGCATATGCAACACTTGGGTCGGCGATATCTTTTACCGCCAATGGTCAGACTGCCACTGTCACTGTCTCGAATACTGCAGCCGCAATTTTTGCATCTGGTGTCTATGCCATGGTAATTGATAATAGCGCCGCGGCCTATGGACCTTCTGCACCGTTTGTTGCTGGGTTTATTCAGGTTAATTCTCAGTCGGGTGTTTATAACCAGTATCTGAATATAACAAATATTTCTTGTGGTGCTTATTCAACCGGTAGTAATTATACTTATGTTACTTTGCAGCCTTGCGGAGGTATTGGACCTCAGGGACCGCAAGGTATACAAGGTCCTGCTGGAACAGGCGGCGGGGGAGCACCTCGCCTTGGAACTGTATCAAACCATGCTTCAGCATCAAAACTTCTCGATTTTACTACTTACAAGATGCCAGATAGTACGGCGGCTGTAGTTATCAATGCATCAGCTATGTCTAGTAAGACAATTGCATCAAACTGGTCGGCAGGTGCTAGTGGAGGTCTTCTGGATACAGGTTCAGTTGCTGCTAATACCACATATCATATCTATGCAATCTGTAAAAGCGATTTGTCAGGTGGTGATTTCATCTGTTCCCTTAACGCAATGTCTCCCGCAATGCCCTCTGGGTACTCAGGCGGCTATTACGTGCGTATTGCATCACTTTACACCGACGCATCATCGAACTGGGTGATGTTCACTCAGAGATTCAATCTCTTTATCCTGGCAACGCCTGTGCACGAGCTCAACGGATCAGCTTCATCCACTACTGCTACCACAAAAACACTATCAAGTGTTCCTACAGGAGTTCGTGTCAAACCAAGAACAAAATGGAACGGAGGTGCTGTTAATACTGCTATAGGATCGATGGACGATATAATGACAAGCGCTTCATCATTCAATAGCAATTACGGTTATGACACCACAGGGGCTAATGGTGTAGCGGAACCAGATATTCTCACCAATACATCAGGCCAAATCCAGTATATTTCTAGTGGTGCTGGTGGTACAGTTTCTTGCTGGTCATACGGTTGGGAAGATATTGGTCTTCTCTGGGGTGTATAAGATTTTCGAGGAAACAACATGACATTACATACTGGCTTATCTAAATTAGATAATAATCACAATTCTGGGTTGAATCTAGAGTTGAATATTTATCTTAATAGATGCACACAACAACCTTCTTTAGATGAAGTAATTAGTCTCAATACATTTATTACATCATTAAAGTCAGTTGGGATTTGGTCATTATTAGACGCATTATACGTATTCAATATCAATGAATATGGATCAATAGGCTATAATTTAATTCAACCTAGATTTGATTGTACTATACACACAGAAAATCAAGCAGGCTTTAATCCAGGTTATGGTATACAAGGTGATGGCAATAGTATTTGGATTGATACTAATTGCAACCTAAAAACATCTTCAAATTTACATTTCACATCAACTAATGCATCAATGTTTATGTGGTCATTAACTGACAATCCAGGTACCAGTTTAGATATAGGTGCTAGTGATGGTTCAACTAATACTGGTATTGTTGCTGATAATAGCGGAAATTCTATATATTATGCAAACTATAGTGCTACTCCATTAAATCAAGCATATGCTAATGGTTTTACTTCATGGTCAAGAACATCATCAGACTTATATCTATATCAGCCTTTAGGATCTGGTTCGGCTACTGTATCTGGTGGAATTCAGGCCTATATTCCAAATAGTAATGTTGCAATTCTTAGATCCGGAACTTCTGGTAACTCATATTCAACTAATAAAATAGCAATATGCGGATTTGGTGGGTTTCTTTCGCTTTCAAAGCTGGCCTCTCTTAATAGCATATGTAAAACATATTTAATTTCTTCTGGTACTATTAATAATAATCCGGCACCTCCCAGTGGTCCAAGATCAGTTCTTCCAGGATATTTCACGAATAACACAATCGTTACAGTTAAAAGTGTAAATGGTAGCAATTTTAGAGTATATCAGCAAAATCCACCTCCAACATCAGATGCACTAACAAATACTTCTTATGGATTTTATCCAGTAACAGATGCTGCAACACAAGCTGTAGATCAATTACAACCAAGTATAACTTCGTCATCAATTAGAGGGCATCATTGGATTTGGCATTATAGATCATATGAAACTTTGACTAATACTGGATATGTTTTTAATGATAGAACTAATTTAATTCCGCCAGGAAGATATAACGGAGTGGCGATTCCTTCATTTACCGTAACGGCAGGTCACGGAACACTCCCATGTAGAGCAAGATATACCACAATTGCAAAATCGATTGCAGCAGTTGAGGTATCGATCAGATATTCGCTTGGCTATCCAGCACACGTATCTAATCCTACTTATTTAACAATGGGGTATCTAGACGCTGCAAATGCGGCAGGAATTCCTGATACAGATGTCTATACATGGCAGTATGCTTATGCAAATAGAAGCACGATTTTTTCTAATTTTTATCAATCGAGATCATTAAACGAAAAAACATACTCTTGCACTGACAAAATAATTTTGCCAGATAGTAGATTATATGACGCAAAAACACCTGGAGGTATTGTTTTAGATAGCGAAGCACAAGATGGTAGAACGCCAGCGACTCTGCTAACACAACTACAGAATCTTGCAAATATCTGCGCAAACAACCCATATCGTCCGGCAGAGTTTGTTGTGTACC
>Ga0208614_1000111_pt1 | contig 29490 bp, 43 predicted proteins | sample CryBogCBE23Jun09_FD_184554 | JGI IMG/M metagenome (GOLD analysis project Ga0208614, IMG submission 184554) | Freshwater microbial communities from Crystal Bog, Wisconsin, USA - CBE23Jun09 (SPAdes) | ecosystem: Environmental > Aquatic > Freshwater > Lake | place: Crystal Bog, Wisconsin, USA...
TGGGAATATTATGTGTGGCAACCCAAGCAGCTAGATCTTTCTGAGTTTTAGTAGATACATTAGCACACATGTAAGTGCCACCAGCATGATTCTTCACTTTTAACTTCTCCAAGAAAAGCATACGTTCACGAAATGTCATCATATAATGTGTTTTTATTCTTTATTTACACACATCACTCATAAAGTTCACTTAAAACTTCTTTTGTTGCATCATAATCAATGATACCAATATCTGAAAGATAATCCCAAAGCTCTTCTAAAGTGCATAATGAAATATTCATGTTCTCTGCAATATTTACTAATAGAGCTTGTTTTGCTTCATCATACCAATCACTCATTAGAATACATGCCTTTGCTGTCTGTTACATATAGTACATTTACGGAATTGTTGAGCTTTGGCTTCCGTTAAAGCTTGTGGATTCAATTCAATCCACTGAGGAGTAGTTGTCTTTGGCTCACTCCATGGTGTCCAGGAATGCCACCCAAATCTGCACAAAAATTGTTTCCACATCAGTGATTACCACAACCTAGAAGTTCATGAAAATATGGATCAAATCGTACACGACCATTTGTTTCAAATGTTGTAGTTGGACTAATAACCATGACATTTTCTTCAAAGTATCGTTTCCCACGAAGTTTAATGATTCGTTCTTCAACAAATGGAATCATATCGCCGTTATAGACTACCCAATTAATTACTGTATGTGGATTATCTGGTAATGCTAAAATAGCTAAATCACGTTTATCACTCATATCTTTTTCCACATCGCTAATTGAAGTTTGGCTTTAAGCCCCTCATATATATTTGAATCAATCATATGTTTTATATAGGCCTGAGATAGACCACCTTTGATCATATCGTTCACGTCTTTATATGGAAGTTCTGGCCAGAAACAAACAGAATACCCTTCATCAATAGCTGATTCCATTTTATCAATAGTATCTTTTGATCTAGGTTCGTTGTCGTATACTATGACTATATTACATTTGTCTAAATTTGTCAACTTAAGACTTGTATCAATTCGACCACCAGCAGATGCAATTGCATTTGGAATGAATAAAGAATCCAATGGTCCTTCAAACGCATATATAGTTGAGGATGGATCTACTGTATCCAGGCCAAAGATCTTTGGCTTACTTTCATCAGTCAGAATAGTAATATACTTCAGATCATCATTCTTTTTAAATGATCTACCCTGAAATCCAAAGAACTTTTTATGTTCATCAAGAAATGGAATAATAAGCCTTGGCTCGTCATGAACGATACTATCAAACTTACCAGGAATAATACTATTCACCCACTTCTTAAACTTTGGTGCATAGAATAGCTTATGATGTGTGTTTGATGGGATCAATCTATTCTGAACATACAATTTAGCAGGATGATCATGTGCTAATTGTGAAATCTTTTTCAAGTCAGACAAGCCAGTATCTCTGATAAACTCTGGCTTCTTCATTTTATTAGCAAATTCTTGGACAGGTGTGAGTTCTTGCACACCACCAGCCTTATCCAACATAACGTCTTTAATATACTCAAAGTATAATGTTGGATCAATAGCTTTAATAAATTCAGATAGACTTAGACTTACATTACAGTTGTGACAATAGTACCTAGTTTTAGCACCATTAGTGAGAATCCAACCTCTGGTCTTTGTTTTATTCTTTTTGGAGTCACCACAGATGGGACACCTAAAGTTAAACCTATCTTGTACTCGTTTAAACCGTTCCAATCGGATAGACAACAAGTTGACATACTTCAAATCAATCCAATTCATTACATATTTTCTAACATATATCTATTGACCATAAAGTCATTATACACATGTTAGAAAATATGTAAACCAATTAGTTGTGAAAAATTGAAGTATAATTTATTTTGTCAGACAGGAATCCAAGGACGGCACCAGCTCCAACTACGATCCACATCCACTTTTCAAGTTTTGACATACGATCGTTTAGCTGTTTGTGCTGAGTCGAACCATCAGTACGTAATTCTTCAATCTTCTTTAAAATCACATTGTGCTGATCTTTTAATTCTTTTTCAAGGTCTAGCTCTACTGAATCAATGCGGTCGTAAATGTCTTTAAATGTTTTGTCAGTTTCCACTCTTCTTTGCTCTATTAATTCTTGGATTTTATCCGCAGTTTTTTCCTGAACTTCAAGTCTATTTGCTTGTACTGCAAGAAGTCTCGAAACTGTTGTTGATACTTCAGTTAATTTTTCAATTGTTATATCTAGTCTATCAACTAGTGTTCCAACTTGTGCCATATCTCTCTGTAGAGTAGAGACGTTTTCTTCAATTTTTCTTAAATCGCCGCCTGAAATTGTCATCTTAGTCATCACTCTTATTAAATGCTCTTGGTGCAAATTGTTCAGCACCAGTAAATCCTAAACCAGCCACTACAATGTACATAACTGAGTTAAACATATTCTGGTCTACTGTTTTACCCCAAATGAGATTGCTCATATAGCCAATAATAATTAAAGTCATTGCAATAAACATAATCACTCGTTTTGAAGAGAGATTACCGTTTATATCTGACATAATGTCTCGAATAACATTACCCATGCTAAATCCTTATTTTTTAGTTATAGTTGAACTTCTAGATAAAGCAGCAGTTGCCAATCTACGTGCGACATTTAATGACTGTAAATCATCACTAGCACTTACCACACCTAAAGCTGCAATTAGCATAAGTAGTGGTCTCATATCACCATTATTGTTATTAGCAAATCTGAAAAAATTTGAAGAAATTAAAGCCATTAGTGCTTTTTTGGATTCTTTATGGTCAAGTTGATCCGTATCTTCACTAACGAACTCTTTAAACTGTTTCATTTGCTGCAAACCTTTGAAGTCATCTTATTATTTATTGATGCTCTGACACAGTTATACAAATCGATTAGTTTATTGAGCTGCCATGCAACTGAATTATAAACCTGATCTGTTGAAGCTCCAACAACTTCTCTACCACCCATTGTGTTATCAGTAATCGGTGGGAGTTGTTTAGCTTTTACTGCTAATTCAGGAGGTAAAGCCGGAACACTAACTGGTTTTACGCCGGGCATTACATGAATATCATCATGAGCACATGAACAAAGGAGAAGAAATGAAAATAAGACAAATCGTTTCATGGTGTAGGTCCTAAAGCTCTTATTGCATTTCTGACATCAGTAACTGATTGATCAACTTTACATTCAGTATAGATTGGTTTGTCTTTAATGAGTGTTTGAATAGTATTTGTCTGTACAGTTTCTTTTTTAATTCTTGCTGAAGCTTCTTCAACTGCACGTTGACCGTATGCTTGGACAATAGTTTGAAGCTTTTGTTCAAATGCTGCATTCTGTTTATTCTCGGCATCTGTTTTTGCCTGAACTTCAGCTACTACATCCTTACGACCTTTTTCGTACGCAGTATGAATTAAATGGTTGACATAGAAATAGGAACCAATTATAAGTAAAATTACAATTGCTATTTTCCAATGCTGCAAAATCAACTGTTTGAGCAACTTTGCAAAACCAAGCAATTGTAAACCTATTCCTAACATTAGTTACCCTTGATAAAATCTGAAAGTGTCTTTCGACGTGCTGTAGACTGAAGAAGTGGGCTTGGTGCTCCAGCCTGATTCTTTTTCTTATATCTGCTCATAGCACTTGGAGACACACCTGGTTCACCCTTTGGACCAGTTCCAATACCTTGAACATTACCAGATCCAGCATTATTTGTTGGTGCTGATCCTGTATCTTCATATTGATACTTCTTTCTCAACCAAGACTCATCTTTATCATGAGAGATATTGTTTTTGTGCGCTTTATAAAGACCTGTACCACCGACAGTTTTTAGAACTACATGATTAGGGTGAATTGAATGTACAGTACCAGATGTTGGTGTATTCTGTATATTTTTATTCTCTCTAGTAACGTAAACAGTCTGTCCTTTTTTTATTTCCATTAGATCTTCCTAAGTGTGTTTACTATTCCTATGTCCATAGGTATGTCGCTACTATATATTACTTTATTTCCATACTTGATTTTATCTGGCATTCGTGCTAATAAAACTAGAAATGGCTTTAAGTATGAATGATATCCTTCTAATTTAAAGAATAACAATTCCGTAGTTTTTAGTCCAAAGACGTTATATAGAATAGTTATATGATTCAGAATCAATCGTTCACGTAACTCACCATATTCTTGATATTTAATAAATAAACGCTTTATATATTTGAAACGCTTTAAATCATCATAAAACTCTGCTGTATCATGACATTGTGGATTATTATAATGCTTCGCTGCAAATAATAAAAAGTTCTGTTCATCAACTTGATTATCAATCATATTCTATTTCTATAAAATTGGGGTGAGCCTAAACCCACCCCAAACATTAAACTTAACCTGGTAGTAGACCATCATCACCAGTTGTACCCAAATTACCAGAATTTGGACCACTGATAGTGACAAGGGTTTCATAATTCACACGGCCTGCACGACCACCTGCAGTTGCAGTAAATGTAGCAAGTGAACCAGTAGTAGTACCACCAGTTGAGTTTGCAACGGTAATTGCTGTTGGTGTTGCATTAGTAAAACCAGCACCAACTGAAGTAATACTTGTTGAAATAATGTTACCTAGACCGTTTGTTGCAATAACAGCAGTAGCATTAGCACTTATTGCACTTACACCTGGATTGACGGTGATAATGTCGCCATTTGTGTATAGCTTACCTGCTGATGTAACAGTAAGTGATGCAAGTGGACCAGAACCTGCTACACGTAGATTCCAACCAGAGTGTGGAACTTTGTAACCTTCACCCTGTGTGTTTGAAGTTTCTGGTGCAGAAACACCAAATATACCAATAGTCTTCTTTTGAGCAACGTTGTTATTTAGAAAAGCACCGGGTGTGTTATTCTGATAAAGTGCAGCTCTGTTAGTAGTATTTGTAGAAAGATTCACCTGCAATGTTGCATAGATTGGTGAATTATTAGCTAAATCCAGTTTTCCCCATAGTGGCATTTAAGTTCTCCTAAACCTTAGTTTTTCTATTTATCTGATTAGAGATGTTTCTTTAGACCTGCAGCTGAGGCGTGGATCTCTTTCTGCATTTCTTCCTTACCTGCAGGCTTTAGACCTTGGTACTTGGCAAGAAGAGTTGATGCATGAGCACCTGTTAGCTTTGTGACTTCACCATTCTTGTGCTTGAATTCATTAGCACCACGCATGTCGTGCTTGATTCGTTCTAGCTGCTGAATTGGATGTTGACGAGGCTCGTCTTGTTCTGCTGCACCCATTTCCTGTTTGCGCTTCCAAGCTTCTGAACCTTCCTTTGGAGGACGACCACGGCCTTCTTCAAGATCAGCCATTAGAGCTTCAATGCGGTCAAGTTCTTCCTGAGTAAGTTCTACTGATTCATCAAGATGTTTACGGATACTGTCAGCATGCTTATTAGCATCACCACGACCTGTACCAATAGCATCAATTAGATTACCAATGTGTGCATGAACTGGGTGTGTTTTATCTGGGAACTTTTTACGAGCTTTATCAATAAGTTTACCTGCTTCATCTCCGAAGATTTCATCTAATTCTACTTCTTCCTTGGTGAGCTTATCAGTAGCTTTGCCAATACCAGTATAACGCTTTACTACATTTTTAAAGTGTGTCTTTTCACGCTTTGATGCATCATTATTAATGATATCTTTTACCTTTTGGCGAACATCAGCAGGAGTACCTGTAGTTGCATGATCAATAGCATGAGCAGCGTTACGATCCGCACGAGCCTTTTCAACTTCAGCGTGGCTCTGAGCCATTGAATTAGATGCTTTCTTGATGTATGAACCTAGTGTCTTCTTTGATAGTTCATCAAGCTGTTCGAACTCTTCTGGAAGTTCCTTGAACTGACCCTTCTTAAGAGTGTACTTCATATTTTCGAATACAATATGAATATCACCGTTACGACGGTCACGATGTGTGACTTCAGCTAGACCACCATGAATGTCTGGTGTGTGTGGTGAATGAATCACAACACGATCGATACCTTCAGCACGAAGACGACGGAAGTCATCTGAATCAAGCTTACCGTTATGATTCTTGTCGATCTTCTTCTGCTTTGCAGTTAAAGTCTTAGCTGCTTCACCCAAATCTTCGAGTGGAGTACCAACCGATGAATTACCAGCCATAAGCTGTTGAACATCTCTGATCAAGTTTTTGCTTAGGCTAGTTAAAAAGCTATTATTCTTCATTATTTCTTCTCCTAGAAATTCTATATGATATTTATTAAAACTTATCTCTTTAATGTAGCCTTAAGCTTCCATTGATCCTTTTCATTTGCTTCAAGCAAATCTTCAATAAACTTAACTGCTCCACGTTGGTTTTGTTCTTCTGCTAATGCATGACAAGACATAAGTCTTGAGTGTAACTTCTGATTATCTTGAGCAATACGGTTAATCATTTCCCAAGCATCAGGTACAGTTAGTTCATCTTCAATACTAGTAAGTTCCTTAAATCTTCTTAGTGAACCTGGAGCATAAGCACCAAGAGCACGGATATGTTCGGCAATATCATCGACATTTTCATCAGCAGATGTATAAAGATCTTGAAAGAGAGCATGATATTGTGGGAAGTTGGGACCTTCCACATTCCAATGATAATACTGTGCTTTAATTCTAAATGCTGAAACATCAGCAAGTAACATTTTCATCGCTTCAATTAGTTTATCCATACTTAAAATCCTCAATAACTGTCTGTGTTGCCAAGAGTTTGATCGGTGTCACCATTATGGACATTACCACTCTTGATGATTTTACGGTTTAACTTACGAAGAACTGATTTGGCAGGAATGACATTGCCATAAGCATCAAGATGTGCTGGAACAATGACTGGTGCTTTTTCTGCTGAAGTCACATCTTCTTCGATTTCATCTAGTACTGATGGATGATGTGCAAAACCACCTTGCATCTTGATTCCAAGATCTGCTGCTGTAAATGTCTGACCAATACCAGCAGCATAAGCAATGTTGAATGCTTCGTCAAGATTCTGACCTGGTGTAGCTTTCTTTAGAATTTTGACCAACGAATCTGTACCGATTAGACGATTCTCTGGCTTGTTTGGATCTACACCATCTGATGCTTCAAGAACATTCTTTGAGATTTCTTGTTCTCTGTTAGCAGCCGAAGCAGGATCAGTAGGCTTTTTAGTACGTTCAACATTCTGAATCTTGTTACGGGCAGTCTGACCGCGAGCAACACCCTGAACTTTAACACGTGAATCAGTATCTTCCTTCAGACCTTTCTTATGCATTACTACATATCGTTCATCGTTTGAAAGCATATCCTTGAGTTCTTTGTTGTATTTACCTTGATCTCGCTTTGGGCTTTTTTCTTTATCTGCCTCAACTGAATTATAATCTTTATCTGAACTGTAATGTTCATCTTCAGTTGGCTTCATATGAAAAGCTTGTTTAGTCTTAGGATCGTATCCATGCACATGAATTCGTGGGTGTTTGGCTGCTTTATCCCAAACTCTTCTAGCACCAGCTGACTGATTCTTTGATGAAAGAATCTTATCATGCTTTAGAACTAGATGTTGGTAAAGATGATGTGCACCAGGTGAATGTTCATTACCCACTAGTGTATCAACTTCTTCAGCATTATTTTTCTTAGGCCAAGTTGTTAAAACTGTATTCACTTCTTTTGTTTCTGGGTGAGTAACTCTATAGATATGCTTATCGGCTTGTACTTTGAAATGAACTTCATGTCCGCCCGGTAGAGTACCGATCATCTTATGACCAGATCCTAGTTTTTTACCTAGAGTTCTACTCTTGAGTTTATCTGATTTAACAATATCGTTCTGAAAAACTTCATCTAGTTCTGTTTCTTCGTTCTGATGCTTGAAGTACTGAACTTGCTTTTCACGTTTTTCAGCACCTTCTCTGGTAGGATAAGTACCGAGATTCTTACCAGTTGACTTTGAAACTAGACGATAACCGCCCTTTACTTTAACAATGTGTTCATCTAGCTCAGTTTCTTCATTTACATAAGTTTCGTTGTTGTGATAGAAACTAGCACGGCTGCGCTTATTTTGACCCTTTCGAGTCCAACCCATTCTACTAAAGCCATTCTCATGCTTATATTTTCTATCTAGATGGTCTTCAAGATCTTTCTTTGAAATGTTATGATTTGACCAATCTTTAATATGCTGATGAATATCACCAAGTAAAGCACCCTTTACTTCTTTACCAGCAGATGTTTCATATCTGCCGACCATTGCATTTTTAATGTGATGATCTAGTGAATGATTAGCTTCCTTTGATTTTTTCTGAGCCTGGCGCATTGTATCAACTCTTGCACCAATATCATTACCAGGAAAATATGATTCATTTGTTACACCGAATGCATGTTTTTCAGCTGCCTTCTTGAATGGTAGACCGAAGTACTTAACTCGACCATGCTTGTTAGAAGCTTTCCATGCGGTTTGTTTAGTTTGACCTTTTTCAATTTGTGGCTTTACATAAGGTGTATTCTTTGATTCATCAACTGATTCTTGAGCCGCTTTTAGTGCTGCATCAGTTGGGGCGCCTTTTGACCCCGGTTTGCGCATGTGTTCACCTGAACCCGCTTTAATTCTTTCTTGCTTAGCGTGAATGTTATCCCACAGACCACGCTTTTCGTGCAAATCTGCATCTTCATTAAAATAAGTCTTACCTTGATTGATGTATGAGTTTACACGAGCAAATGCATACTGTGTAGAAGATACATTAAGATCTTCGGTCCAGGCATCAAGACCACGATTATAGACTTCACCTAGGATTTCTAGATCGATATCTGACTTATCTGCTTTCTTAACAAGACCTCTAAACTCTGAGCTATTGACATCAAGATCTTCACCGAACTTGCCATACTGAATAATAGGTGAACCTTTAATATTAGTACCGCCTTTTGCATTACCTGCTGCTTCACCTTTAGAATTCTTAGTTGGTACTTTCTTACCACTTGAAACAATAGGATTATCTGAACGTTCACCAGTTGACCCACTATTGCCAGGTGCTGAATCACCAAAATATTCAACGAACATAGAGTTTACAGAATTAGATTCAGTGACAAGTGTTTTACTGATTCTATTCTTGTTGATAATTCTTTGAGCTACTTCGTTAATTAGATCTTCTTTCCTAAGTATAACTTTATCTACATCAACACTTTCATCTAGTTGTTCCTGAAGCTTTGAACGAACAATTTGTCTTGCTTGTGCATAAGCCGCATTCTTTAGGCGCTGTTGTTCATCTAATTTGTGTCTGTAGTTTTCAATAATTGTTCTTGTGCTCATGGCGTCCTCTAATACTAAAATAGCCCCTCGATCGAAATCAAGAGACTCGTGAATACTTTTGGTTAAGGCTAAGAAAACTTGTTTCTCCGACAACATAGTCTAGCTTGGGAGAAGAAACGTGAGTGTCGCGGGTTGGTACTACTTTTATTCTTTCCATCAGAGTTTCCCTTAGGCTTATCTGCTACTAAAACGGGTTTGCCTTAGCCTTAACCGTAATGTTATTTATAAGAATATAGTTTTATGCTTTTTGGTTGATAATAAGATTTACAGTAGTAGGCGCAGACATGGAAATCCCTTTTATCTTTATTTATAATGACATTGCTATAGTTGGCTTAAACAATAGCAGTGACAAATGTGTTATATGTATTTCCATCTAAACAAAAGTACTTTACATACATTAAATTGTGTGTACTTAAGTAAAATGACTGACCACCAGTTGCTTGTGTTCCTGATCTTAGACTATGATTGAACTGTTGAGTACCACCAATATTATTAAAAATGAATAATTCAATTGATCTACCAGCACCTGAACTTAGATTCTGAATGTTAGCAGTCAATGTTCCAGCATTAGTATGCACATGAATAATATTATCAGAAGCAAAGTCAATTAACACAGTATTCGATATAGCGGCATCAATTCGTACATTTGGTGCTTTGTATGCAGTACTTTGTGTGGTGTTATCAGAGAACGTAATTGTTTTGTTATTAGCCATAACCATGCTTCTGCCAATAACAAGGTTGGCAGAAGCCACAGGACTACCAAGTTTGAAATTGGCTGAATCATTTGATGAATCAATAGTATCACCATAGATTTCTATATCACCAACTCTAATTCCATTGGCACTACCACTAACGACCAACACACTATTAGATACAGTAAGTGTAGCGGTATTAGATGTAACAGCATCTACAAGACCAAATGATTTACCAGAAGCAAGAATAGTATTACGATTCAGCACCAGATTGGCAGTCGAATCGGTTAAGCCGATCTGAATATCAACTCCACCAGTGGCACTCTCAATAGTATTATTAACAAACTTTAATTGTCCAACCTGAAGTTGATTTGCACCATCAATTTGAAGAACACCATTATTAACTGTCAAGGCAGCATTTAATGCAGCATTGCTTTGATCTTCAATGTATAGTGTGCCCGGACCAATATGGACAGATGACCATCTATTGGATGTATTACCCAATGAATAGATATTATCAGTTGCTGGAATAATATTAGTATTCACTGCTAAAAGATCAACTTGGTTATAGATATTAATATTAGCGCCCATAATATTCCCTAATGTGACTGGCAATGGATTTAAATTACTTACAGGATTGCCATCAACTGTTGCTATCATTCCTAGTTCATATAGTGTCTTACTATTCTGCTCGACCTTCTTTTGTTGGTCGATTCTCCACTGTGCCATTATTTAGTACCTTTACCTCTTGTCGCTCTACCTGCTCTACCTCGAGTTCCTAACTGATCTGATTTCGCATCGGCACTATCAAGTGTAGTCTGATCATCGTCTCCATCAATATCATCATGCATACCAGTATGATAATCTACCATACTTTGGACGGTAGAAGAAACTTTAGATTGGTCAGCGATATTATTGGTAGCATAGTTGCTATAATCACCACCAGGAATACCAGTGACATTACCAACACCTCTAATACCTTCACCGCCACCAAGTGAATTGGTAGGTGCATCTTCACTTAACCAAGCTTTAAAAGTTTTCATGATTCTACCTTTGCTCCAGCACGCCATTGCTTACAGGACCAGTAACGAGCTTTAGTCTTTGGTCCGGGATTGGTGTCACAGTGGTGTCTAGCTCTAAATGACTTACGGCGTGCAGGATCGTCACGCTTAATTTCCATATTTGGATCACCAAAGCGGACAGTCTTGATATTACCTGTCTCGGGATTCTTCACATCAACAGCAAACTTTTTAGGGCCGCCTGGTGTACGATGAATCTTACCAAGACTTTCTTCTATAAACTGATTTAAAGTTTTCATCTTTTGACCTTAATTTTACCTGCCATTAGACCTACGCGAGTGCGATCCATTAGGCTTTTAGCTTCTTTATCAGAAAAATTTGGACCTACGTGTTTCTTAAATGTATTTATGTCACCTTCAGCCGCGGCTTGACGCATTTTTGTTCCAGATAGACCATGTGAACGATTTTCATCTTTAGGTAGATGCACATGGACTTCGTCGAATTTATGACCTTGAAGTTCTGGAATCTTTCCATTCTCTACTGAATGTTTGAGACCTTCTGCAAACTTCTGGCGATCATGACCGAAGTGAAGATGAAGAATCTTTTTACCAGTAGCAGGCATACTTGCATAAGCCTTAGCAATAGTAATGCCTGGAGACTTTACAGTCTGGAAATCAACTTTACCCCCAGACTGCTTATTGGCAATATCTTCACGTTCTTTATCTGAGAATGCATCTGACTTACCAGACAGTCCAATAAACTTCTTGCCATGTGGTGCTGCATCCATTGAGCCACCAATATCCGTGTGGTGACCCATGTGTGGAAATGGTGAAGCGCCTAGATATGAGACATGGACGTGATGTTCTTCTTCTTCCTTGACTGGAACGCAGTTAGGAACTTCCTTACCATTCTTTTTCTTTTTACCAATCATCTCATATCCCTTCCAGCAGGGATCATTCTTCATGGCTTCATTCACTGTATCATGCACACCAAGATGCTTACGCATGTGAGCTAGAGCAGGACCATTATCAAGTCCTTTTATCTTAGCTGTCGCACCTTTGAATTTATCGTAGATTGCCTGATGCTGTTCTTTTGGAATGTGCTTCTTAATGAGTTGTGTGACACCCTGGAATGAATGGATCTTATCGTGATCGGCATTAGCACCGAATAGCTTCTTGGAAATTTCATGTGGGTGCTGAACACCTGGATCATTCTCATCGGTACGTGAACGAAGTCCGTGTGTAATCGAGAACTTATGAGTATCACCACCGACAGCATTTAGAAGAATCTTGTGATGAGCACCTTTAATGCCTGCCTTGGTGTCTTCCCAGTTTGAGCCGTGAAGGAATCTTGAAGCTTCTGAACCTGGATGATGAACACCCTGGAAGTCGAACTGGTGATGTTCACCATTCTCATGCTTCATTACAGCAGAGATTTCATTACCGTGTTTCTTAGTTCCGACAACTGTATACTTACCAAACTTTTTACCTGCGGTAAGATGATCAGCAAGTTTTTCTTTATGCTCTGGTGTCACCTGAGTGTCAACGTCACCGATCATTGGCTTGTGCTTAGCAAACTCGGCGTGAGTTACATGATGTCCCATAAGGTCATGAGTTGACCCAGTATAAGCAGTAGCATCATGGAGACGTTGGTGGTCTTGCCCGAAGAGATGCTCACCATGTTCTTTATGGAAAGTATCCGCCATGGAAGTAAGTGCATGGTGAATATCTGAACGAACCTGGTGTCTAGTTCCAGCAGTTACGGGAAATGGTGCAGCAGAAGTCTTCTCACCCTTAGGTTCATTAGGATTTGTTGGTACCGATATGTTACCACCTTCAGTGATAAACGATTTGAATCTTAGCATTACTTTTTACTCCCGAAGCGACCACCCGCGGCTTTAGCTTGTTTGAATTGTTCTGATGTGATTTTGAAACGAGGTGCTGCCGGATTAGCACTAGATGGATGAACCACTAGACCTTCTGATCCGCTACCCCACTTATTCTGAATACCAAGTTTACCAATGTGTGCAGATACCTTAGCATGAACACGCTTCTTGATATCATTAAACTTGTCAACTTCTGCCAACTTGGCTTCTTTATTCTTTGGTGTAGTACGTGAGTTGATAAGCTCGTGATTCAGACCATGGAATTGTTTTACTTCATCAGCAACATCGACATGGCCTGGTTTGTGGGCAATCTTGTCATCATCAAACGTAATCTTAGAATCGGAAAGATGCTTCTTAAAGTGTTCTGTATCGTGGCCTTGATTTTCAGGTAGTTTGGAATGAATCACAAACTTACCGAGACCGCTTGGCTTCTTATAGGAAGTGTGAACGAACTTGACCTCGCCTTTATGTTCACTAGGACGAGCAAGAGCATTGTTGAATGCTTCGCCTTTGACAACAACTTCTTTACCAGTCTTCTTATGTTCGGAAGCTAGATGAGCCTGAAGTGGTTTGTTAGCATGAAGTGCTGCATGGAACTTTGCAAATGCTTCAGGTGCAGTAGGTTCGTAAGGCTTTCCAGTCTCTTGAGCTCTACGCTTAGCACGTTCGATGTGTCCTTGTGCAGTACGAATCTTTTCGTCACCAGATCCAGAATGCTGTGTATAGAAGCCATGCTCGTCATGACCCATCTTAAAGGTCTGACCGTCGGTCTTCTCAGTCACATCATTAATATGAACTTTACCACCTTTGGTAAGATGATGAAACTGTTCGGTGGACAGCGAAGGAGTATCGTTACCCGCAGCAGTCTTAGTTGAGTAAAGATGAGGAAGCCCTTGACGGATCGAAGCTTCAGTAATGAATGATTTAAAGTTTAGCATTAGTCGCCACCTCCAGATGAACCAGATTTGCCAGGAGGCAATCTACGAATTGTGCCGTCAGCCATTCTGATTGACACATTTTTAATCTTTTCAGGTTTACCTGTAGCATCTCTTACGGTAAGACCTTCTTTAAATTCTGCAAACGTTTTCATCGTTTAATAACCTTGGTAGTCCCGTCAGGCTTGACAAAGTAAGCTTCAAATGTAACACCTGGATATTCATCTGTAAGATCCAGAAATGCCAAAAGATTACTCATTGCATCATCATATAGTCGGGCTCGAGTGTAATTTTTAGTATTTATATATTTCCGAAATATGACTTTTTTAGCTTCAGCACTAGAATCAATACCTAGATTACCTGCACGTTCTACATGCATTTCATCGATAGGAATTCCATGATCTCGGAAAGTCTGAAGAAATAGTTCTTTATCATCAAAATCCGCTCGAGCAGTACAAATAATGGCTCGTGAATGAGGATTATTCTTGGCTTTAACTACAGCTTTAGCCTTTTCGATCATTCGGACTACTGGGACAGAAGTTAAACGAAAAACTTCGGCGGATCGAAATTCGCCGAAGTCGTAGGTTTCCCCATGTTCACGCTGATATGTGTTGAATTCTTGGTTGTTAAGTTTTCGTATCAACTTTCCCTCTTTCATCACATTGACTTTTGCAGTCGTATGGAAGAGAGTCTCGTCAATGTCGAAAATCGTAAGTGTACCAGTGCCTTCAAATTCTTTAAATCGTTCATCTACCATATAAAAAGTATAATCATTACCAAGAAAAATGTCAATTCATTTTTGCAATTTAAATTTTATGTCGTTAGGATATTCACGTCCGACTGAATTTCTTATTTCAATTTTATATTGTTTTTCTCTATTTGAGCATTTAATAGTAATCTGTTTTGTTGACTTTGATGGATATTCAATACTATCAATTTTAATGTTGTTAGTTAAGTCAGATAGTTTTTTTCGGTCAATCCAAAATACTTCCCAAGTATTACCTACTTTTTTTCTAACATAGAAATAATTCATTCCCCATGCTCGTTCAAAAATTGATTTAATCTTTGTGAGGTTTGGTTTACTAACAGGAAGTTTTGATCTTATTTTTTTAACATTATTTCTAAGATCAAATCCTGATTGCACAAGATTTAAATCTACACCAAAAGATCTTAAGAAATCAGCACCTTCTGAATTTGCTTGAAGGTCTCCAGTTGAATTGAATAATGAACCAGCACCTGGATATGCACTAAAAGTCAAGCCATTAACATCTTTAAGTGATATGTACCAAGGTTTATTTGAAGCATCAGTAAGAACAATGTCACCGATAACTTCTCCTAGTTTCTCGATTGGAATACCAGTTTTTCTTGTTGAACCTTTTCTTTGTTTTACGTCTTTAATTTCAACTGAAGCAAAATCTTTATTTGCTTTATTCATTTGATTGATAAGATCAACATAAGTATCGCTTCTTTTATTTATTTTAAAAAATGAAGCTAAATTACTTACAGTATTGGTCTCAAAATTCTCACCTTTATTCGCACCTCTAGCAATAACCAAATCGTATTTTTGATTATCGAATATAAATGAGTAACTTGGGAATTTAGAACTATTTACTGATATTTCATTATATTTGATATTAGAAGCATTCTCAATATTAACTTTGATAATCTTATCCATATCTCGAATGAGTTTATCGGAAGTATCATCATTTTTATTGATAAGTTGCAATCTAAATTCACGCATACTTTTATCAGTTTTGCCAACTTTACCGCCTGGAAAAATTGGAGCAACTTGGTAGTTGTAAGGTTTTAATAGAACGTTTAATTTACTTCCAAATTCTTTAAAGAATGCAATACTATTATTAGCCACAATTCATACCTCTTTTGAGGTATTTATATTATTTCTCAAATCTCGACATAGCGGATCCAATGACTTGATGCATATCATAATAACGATATTCTGATAGTCTACCACCAAAGATAAACTTGTCTAGTTCTTTTGTTTTAGTCCGATATTGATTATAGATCTTGGTGTTTCGCTCATCATTTATTGGATAATATGGAACTTTATCTTTTGACCAAGTATCTGGAATTTCTCGTGTCACAATAGTCTTATCTGATTTATTGTTTGGGTTGAAATGCTTGTGCTCAATAGTTCGAGTCCAAGGGTTATTTGGTCCAGTATCATTTATGACGGCAACACCTTGATAGTTCTCGGTGTCATGACACTCATGTTCGAATCGGAGTGTTCGATACTCAAGCTCACCAAACTCATAGCCAAAGAACTCATCAATTTTACCAGTAAAGACTACCTTAGTCGCTAATGAATTCCAGTATTCTCTGTCATCGAAATAGTTGATTCCAGTCCTTACTTCAATACCATCAAGCATATTCAGCATAAACTGATGATAGCCTTCAGAAGGGATGCCTTGATACTTATCGTTAAAGTAGTTATTATCGTATGTAAACCTAACCGGTAGTCTCTTGATAATAAATGCTGGTAGATCTTCTGGGTCTCTCTGCCATTGTTTTGCAGTATAATGGCGGATTAGTCTTTCATAAATCTCTTGACCAACAAGAGAAATTGCTTGTTCTTTAAGATTTGTAGGTTCATGCTTGAGCTTTGATCTAGAAAGATTAATCATGTCTTGAGCTTGTTTTGGAGTTTCAACTCCCCAGATCTCATAGAATGTATTCATATTGAAAGGGAGTGAATACATTCGAACCCCATCATATTTTGCTTTAGGCGAATATATGAAGTTATTAAACTCAGAAAATCGATTTACAAACTTCCAAATATCTTCATCATTTGTATGAAAGATGTGTGGACCATAAGTATGAACATCGATGCCTTCTTTTCGCTCAGAATAAACATTTCCGCCGATATGGTCACGTGCTTCAAGTACTAGACATTTCTTTCCAGCATCAGTAGCCAACCTCGCAAATGTAGCACCAAAAAGGCCTGAACCTACTATTAAATAATCATATGGCATGATTAATGCCATTCACCTTGTGTGATTTTATGTTCAGTAAGATATGTTCTAATTCTTTGTTCTCGTTCAAAAATTTCATCTCTATTAGTAAAGAAACGAGAATGCCATTCAACTGAAATATAATTGATATAATCAATTGTTTTATCAACAATCATCTTTTCTAGTGTATCATATTCTGCCCCCTCAATATCCATCTTAATGACGATATTGTCATCTGGTTTAAAATTTGTTCTGATAAACTCTGACAGATCAATACAAGGTACTTCTGCTGATGTTTTGAAATTTTGTCTTAAAGTTCCATCCCATGGATCCCATTTATCTAAGCCAATTATAGATGAACCCATACCAGTATCACCTTCATTAGGAGGTGACTCAATATTAATAGTGATTGATCCATTAAAGTTTGTCACTGCCATATTGTATGATGTTACATAAGGAGTTAGTTCATGATAATCATCCATGAAGATTTTATGTGTAACTGGATTTGCTTCAAATGTAAAGACATTCCAAGTTTCATCTACATTAAACATGGAAATGAACTGTCTCAGCCCTTGACCATAATGTGTTCCAAGATCTAGTAAAACATTTCTCATTTTAACTTCTCCTCAATGTAGTCTTCAATCTTCTTAGTTGGAGACCAACCAAAAACATGACCGATCTTGTAATTACTTGCCTTAGTAAGACGTGATTCACCGATACGTGGTGGAATGAAAGTCACATTATCAGAAATAAGTGCGGCGATTTCATTGATTGAATGGTTAATTCCAGTACCGACGTTAAAGACAGTACCTAGATAAGAGCTATCAACGGGTTTCATTGCATCAAGATTTGCCTGAACAATATCATCTACATGAGTGAAGTCGCGGCGTTGTTCACCATCACCAACGATGGTAAGTGGCTGACCTGCCTTTGCCTGACGTAGGAACAAACCAACAACTGGGGCATATTGTCCCTTGGTTGGCTCACGATCACCATAGACATTGAAGTAACGGAAGATGACAGTCTCAAGACCAAAGAGGTCTGAATACATCTTACACATCTTTTCACCAGCAACCTTGGCGACTGAATATGGATTTAGGCAATCTTCTGGCATAGTTTCAACAAGTGGTGGAATATTCTTACGACCGTATGCTGAAGAGGTAGATGAGTACATGACTCGCTTCACCTCAGCTTCACGAGCACACTGAAGGATCACTGAAGTACCAAGTGTATTAGTACGAACACAAAGCAGTGGATTCTCAATTGATGGCTGAATACGTGATTCAGCAGCCAAATGGAAAACATAATCTACATTCTTAAATAGAGGACGAATTAGATCATAGTCGGCAATATCATACTTGTAGTATGAAGCATCAACATTTTTATAAAACTGATCATGGCATGTTGCAGATTCGTTATCAATTACAACTACTTCATGACCAAGTTCAACCAGTCGGTCTACTAGGTGTGAGCCGATGAAACCTGCACCACCCGTAACAATGCTCTTCATAATTTAATTCCTTGTTCTATAATAAAATTTCTATATAAACTAAGTATATCAGTTCTATCTAAATGATCTCTCTGAGTACCAAATGAAAAATGGACACATGAAAGATCTGTATATATAGTATTTTTTAATTTATTTAATCTAATGTAGTCTTCACTCAACCATTGTTCCTCATCACTACCTACATTACCACCAAATTCGTTAAATTTTGACCCAAGCCATGAAATACAATTGATACTATATCTAGCATCAGTTTCAAATATCTCATTTAGTATTTTTACCTCTTTATGTCCATTATTTAGAAACCAAAGATGTAGATTTTCAGCAAATCGAGGATCTTTCCAGCCTACATTATCCATACAAATAAATTGTACTTGTGGCAGATGTGTACATAATCCATTCTTTTGCATAATTGCTGTATGAACCGCATTATTAATTACTAGAGGTGATACTAGAAATGAAGTTTTATCATTCCATCTTTTTTCAGCTAGATTTTTAATTAGATCTGGCTGAATATAAATTACATCATCGTCAAATCTGATATAGATGGTTTCTGAATCAATACAATTCTTGAAGAATTGAAAAATTCCACTAATTCCATAATTTAAAATTTCAGGTTCGATTACCTTTATTTTTTCATTTAAATTAGGTAATGAATCAATATACTCTGAATCTTCTTTGACTGATGTGTTTTTCCAAATTTGAAGTTCATCCCATGAATCTTCTTGGATTAAAATTTGAGGGATTAATAATTCTAGATATCGTTTTCGTCCTGCAGGAATTACTACACTAGTTTTATAGTTTTTCATTTAAATTCTTACTTTTCGATTTAAAATTTGATGATTTCCTACAGGAGGTGCTACAACACCATATTCGTCCTGCATGAAGTTAGGATAGGCTTGTTGTATAGCAATTGCTTGCTCAACAAATGCATCGTGCTTATTATAAGCAGAAGTTTCTTTTTTAGGATGAATCATACAAACATCATGGAAAACAGTTGCAGTCTCACCGACAAGATTACAAAGTACAGAATCAAATCCCCAACCACAATCAATATCGTAGAATTCCCAAAACTTCTGTACTGTAGGAAGTACGTCTGTATGAATAAATGGAGCCATTACTTCGATAAAGTTTGTAGTAGAATACTCTAGATTATCGTTTTGATATAATAACTTATAACTGCAATCGGAATTTTTGTCAACCGAAAGTTGAAATAACTTCGTATTTAAATGATACGCTCTATTTAGACAAGAAGCAACATCGGATCTAGTCATTAGAAGATCGTCATCAATAAAACCGATGTATTCATATTTTGAAATATCAATAGTTTTAAGAATTTGTTTAGCTAATGTCCATTTCATTCCTTTGCCGTAATGAATCCAATCATACGAAAAGATTTCAGGATTATATTCATTATATGCAACTACAAGAACTTCATATGCAGGATGTCCATATCGCCAATGATTGCCATTATCAAAGTTTGGCAAAGTAGGTACTGGATTTCCTACTGGACAAAATAGCAATGAAGGTCGCTGAATCATGAATATTTTTCCTCAATAAGTTTCTTCCATTCTGGAATTCGATCATATTGATGCACGATAATAAATGGAATCCCTTCTGAGGTGCAGACGAGGTCACCAATTAGCTTTGGTTGTGGTTCCACCAATAGACCGTTTCGGCCATACTCAGAGCGGTCACCAGTCGTTCCTAGTTGTGCCGCCCAGCCACTCTCCGACGGTGCAACATTGGTAATATCAGCATACGTTTTCATTCCAAGAAGGATATTATATGCTGCTTGATCTGGTCCGCCACCACCTGGAATGTGATGTGAACTAGCACCATTTGACATAATGTAGATATTCAAGAAAACATCCAGCATTGTATCGAAATCACCCGACATCACACCGGCATTTACAATCAGCTTCTCATTAAAAGCCGTATGAATTATAGGACCATAAGACTTTAGTAGATTATGAGTACCCCAAGTTTCATTCTTATAAAGAATCGATTCACTTGATGCATTAATCTTTTTATCAAGATTATGATTTAACCAGCGTGATGGATTGCTCTGAAACACAACATCTCGAACATCGGTGGTAATGATGTTTTTATATTCACCTCTAAACTGGCTGAATAGCATCCAAAGATGAAGAAATCGATCTACCACAATATTAAAGTTTGGATTGTGATATACTAGTTTTGAATCTTTGCGATCAAATGCAAAGATCTTATATCCACGCTTAATTAATTCGTCCGCTACTGCTACATCAATATTGTAGCAGATCATATACTTATCACCATCAAACCCAGAACGATCGAGTGAATTAACCCAAGGTTTGATTTGATCGAAGTTATAGTTAGTGATGCAGCCGACTACTAGATCTTTTTTCATATTAACTCCATAACAAAATGATACAGACTATATATTCAGATCCAAGATGGCACATCTCGATTTTTCCACTTGTGTAGATCAAGCTTGGCTTTACGATAATATTCTCGGTAGTTTTCTACCGGATCCTTAGAGATCTTATATTCGTCTGGCATACAGCAAGGCATGGGAGTCCAATCCCAGTTCTTGAGATTGAATGGTGGTGACTGAATTGTATAACCCAGCTTTTCTATTGTCGAGTGCTTCTTGCCATAACGATAGGTATACTCATTGCCGAGAGCAAACAGATGATCAACAAGCCAGGAGTAATTTTCCACTGATTGACGAACCCAAACAGCAGAAGGATGATTAATATGAGATGCAGAATATAGAATAGTTTCACGAGCATCAGGTAGATACCAACGTTTTGCTTTTCGGCCAGACTTTGAGGTTCCATTGTACTGAACACCATCCAACAAGCGATGTGCAGTTGACAAAAGCTGTGCGCTTTCTACCAGCATTTTTACAACATGACGATCTACCATCCATTTAGCACATTGTCTAGGATCTTCAGATAAGTAGAAAATATTAATTTTTATCTCCTATAAATTATCAAAAAATTTATCTAAATTACTTAGTTCTTCTTCTGTTATTAATGAAAATGCATAGTCCAAACTATTTAATTTTTCAATTACAATTTCATTAATCATAGATACAGGTTTTATTTCTATAATTGTATCATAATCTGAAAGATAAAAATCTGGATAATAAAAGCAATATTTGTTTTTATCTTGATTAAAATATTTTACTCGAAATTCTTTTGTTGAAGCTGACTCACATCTTATATTATGTTTATCACAATATTGTAAAAATGTCAATTCATAACTAGATCTATAAGCTATATCATTAAATCTTCCCGTTTTATATCCCTTTGGCGAACCAGAAGAAATAGTAATAGGAGGATTATCACTTTGATATAATATATTAATTGTATGTCTTATTTTATCTTTAGTTTCTTGAGTATGATTTAAAGTTTTATTTTTTCTTTTTGATTCTATAACATTTTGATGATGTAATTTAGTATGTTTTTTACCAATATGACTAGTTGATATTTTTTTATTTCTTAATTCTGGGTCAGAAAAATGTGAAAGACTACCATATCTATCAACCATAGTGGTTGTTCTTGTTTTTTCTTTTTTAAGTTGATTTGTGTTTTTAATTCTTTTCTCAATAGTTTCTTGGGATTGAATTTTACCAGTGGCTTTTTCACTCAATAATATTCTAGTTTTAGGATCATTAGTATGACATTTTTTACTACAATATTTTAGATATTTGTTTCCACGAAAAGTCGTTTTGTTACCACAAATACAAAATCCTTCATTTTCTTTTCTTACAAATTTATCATAATATAATTTTTTAGTAAAATTATGGGTAGATATGTGTCTGCTAAGTGAACTACTATTTTTAAATTCTTGTGAACAAATTAAACATACATTCATAAATATCTCCTATTTTAGATATTTATAAAATTTTTGGTCTCTAAAATTAATTTTAGTACTTGTTCACAGAACATCATATCCCTCATCAGTAGTAAAGTAAACCTTTTTGATTCCAAAGTTTTCGATTGCCATCTCGCATCCACAACAGGGCTTTGCGAGACCTCGAACGAAACATTTATGATCATCATCAGGCCGTTTCACTCGAAGAACATACATTGTACACTTCGAAAGATAGTCAACATCAACGACACGCAAAGCATTCTTGATACAATCAATTTCTGCATGAAGATAGACAGCTTCTTCATGCTTCTGAAATCGTTTAGCCAAAGGATGTGACTTGGTTCGATTGTATCCGACGGCAATAATCTCATTCCGATGCACGAGAAGAGCCGCAATGCGAGTCCTGTAAGCAGGCTCATTCGCAATAGCGACTCTCTCGAGAATGTTCCAAAATTTTTCGGGTTTCATATTTCACCTTGATTGATAATTTAATCTATACCAATCTGATAAAAATGTCAACTGTTACTTCACAATCTTTACTCGATAACCCAGTAAAGCTTCAATTTCTGAAACCGTGAGTTCTTTTGTTGGATTGATAGCTTCTCGATGTTCTTCTTCGGTCATAGACACGCCATTAAGATACCAGATGAAATTTCCATCTGCCCATTCAACTGCAGGACCGTCTTCACGATGATACATACCATTGCGACACCAAAATCTAGCACCATTTGGAGCAAAAACAGCAGGTCCATCTTCACGGTGAAGTTTACCATGTTTCCACCATTGTTTAACTACACCATCAACTGCAGGTCCATCTTCACGGTGAAGTTTACCATCTAGAAACCAAAATTTTGACCCATCATCACAAACATGTACTGTATATACAATCATTTTAAATATCCTCAATTAAACTACTTTATGCACATACTCGAATGCTTTTTCAGGGCCGCACTGTTCAAGATAAGGATGATCCTCAAAGAACAATGATTCAATTTCAGCATCAGAAATCTCACGACAGCTGACAATATTTTCAGCAATATGCTTCTGTCCGAATTCTGGTACTTCTTCCATTACAACTGAATCCTGTGCAAATTCAGCGCTATCGGTATCTACCACATATCGAATGCGAAAGGTGGATACTGTCTCTACCAGAAACTTAGGCATCAGATAATCACACTCGAGGTTTGCTTCTGGTATTGCTTGGCGATGGTTTCGTCAGTCTTCAGCGATGTAAGAATAGACTTCCAAGGAAGCAAAATCTTGGCATCTTCAGGTGCCGAGAAGATAAAAGGTACTAGACCCAGGCCTTGCGGACCCATCATAAAAGTCATGACCTTAGTTACAGTGATGCCTTCTTCATTTTGTGCTGAGAAACGAGCAATGAGTTCATCACCCGTCATGAGCTTAAAAGTAAGAATATCACCAAATTTATATGAAGTTTCAATAATCATTAAACATATTCCTCAAGAGCTTTAATTTGAATTGGTGTAGCAGTACGCAGAAACTTGCGGATTGTTTCAGCAGCTAGGATATAACCCATAGATTCAACACAATCCGCTTCTTCGAGAAGTTCTTCTACAATTTCAGTAACAGTCATGCGACATCCTTAATTTGATCACGAAAGATAACAACGAACTTCATCATGGGAAGTGCCGTTTCAGCGAGAACAGCAATTGAAGTCTTGGAAGGAGACTTGTGATTGTAGTATTGAATGTGAATCCAATTGATCATATTGCCAGCAGCATTCTTGCCACGGACAATACGAATAACCTCACCACGGATAGTACCTGCAGCACATTCGTAGCGGACACGGTCACCAACAAGAACGGTTTCGGGATAAGCCATGGAATATCTCCTCAGTTGATAATTAAGTCTATACCAACTGAGGAAATTTGTCAACTGTTTTATGAGTAAGTTTCAATATTTGTAAGAAAAAAGCTAGGTGTCCAGCCGTCGAAGCCGCTTCCAAAATTTAGCTTCCGACAAAGTTCTTTAGCTTCACTTGTGATAAGACTCATTGCAACATACTGCTCGGTCTTTGTTTCGAAGATTGAGGAGACGATATCGTTCTGTGGAATGATCTTGTAGTTCATTACTTAAAGTCCTTGAATTTGTTACGGTCAAACTTGGAAGAAGGCTTATCACCAGATGGAGTCTTGTCCATTACTGGACCATCATCCATTAGATCTTGGGCAGATTTTTCTACATCGTACAGTTTCATCCTTGCTCTATCAACACCAACAACAAATCGTTTAAAGTAACTTGGATCATTGTATCGGTTTTTCAACTGTTTGATCATGATCTGACCTAGTTGATCAAGTTCTTCCGAAACAATCAATGCAGCCATAAAGTCGCAAGTAGCAGGTAGACCGAATGATTCCGATGTGTCAGTAATTTCAACATCAGAATTTCCATAACCAGATCTTGTAGTCTGAGTAGCACTAATAAGCGGAATGTTAAACTCAACTGCAAGACCTCTTAGTTCTTCAGCGATTGATTTAATCATTGTGTATGAATTGACATTCGCGCCACCACGAATTCGACTTGAAGTACAAAGATTTAGATAGTCAACATAGACAACATCAGGGACAAAATTCTTCTTGAGCTTTAATTCATTTAGAAGATGTCTGAAGTTTGCTGCACCAGCTGAAGCAGTAGGATATTCTTTGACAATGAACTTACCTTGAGTTTTACCTCTAAGACGATCCATCATCTTGACATAGGATTCCTTAGGTAGTTCTTCAAGTTCTGCCATAGTGACATTGAGCAGATTTGCATCGACACGCTTGGCAATTTCCTGTTCTGCCATTTCCAAGGTGATGTAAAGGACATTCAGTCCACTCATAAGATTGTTTGCAGCACAGTGACACATGAAGAGTGACTTGCCAACACCAGTACCAGCGAGGAATACGTTGAGTGTCTTACGAGGTAAGCCGCCCTTTGTGATCTTGTTCATGTATTCAAGATCAAATGGGATCTTATGTTGTTTTGTGTGATAGTAGTCATATCGTGCATCAACATTCTCGAGGAAGTCATGTCCGATATTGGTATCAAATGATACTGACAGTGCATCTGTCAATAGCCCAGGGATACTACCCTTGGATAGATTTGAATTGTCACCATCCAGGATTTTAATTGAGTTCACAATTGCATTGTAGATTGCTTTATCTTGACAAAACTTTTCCGTTTGGTCAACAAGCCAATCAAGATTTTCTTTTTCAGGTTCCTTGATATTTTCTACATAAGTTCTTGCTTTAGCAAATTGGTCATCATTTAAACTTTTTGAATTGGATAATTCAATGATGATTGCTTCTCTGGAGGGAATCTTATTGTAATCATTGACATATGTCTCAATAGTAGAATAAATCTTATTCTCTAGATAATCTGAGAAGTATTCAGTCCTGAGATGAGGTAGTGCTTTCCGAGCAAAATCTTCATTGTACAATAAATTATTGAAAATTACTTCTTCTATCTTCATCTAACCTCCTGTGTCGTTGACATTATATCCACTATATAAAACAGTGGATATAATGTCAACCAATCTTATCAATCTTCGTCGAGTTCTTCGTAAATTGATTCTGAATCATCTTCATCTGAAACCAAAGTACTATTACTTACTAGGAACTTGTTTTCAACAAATCGATTGAATGAAGGGGATTCTAGTATTGGATTCCAAAACTCAGATGTATTAGTATCTTTTTCACGGAAGCTCTTGTCAGAAATCTCACCTGTTTCCATATCAACTTTCTGATACCAACCATTCTTAGGCTTGATTACGTGACCAGATTCAAGAGCTAGATCAAGTAGACCTGACCACTTGTTAATACCACCTGCGAACTTAACAACAAATGGGAACTTAGACTTTTCCTTCACGAAACGAGACTTCTCGATGTTAATTGTAAAGTTATAACCAGCAAGTTGATCCTTACCGTCAATCTTTTCCTTTTCCTGAGCCTTACCGATAATGAAGACCTGCATAGCAGAATACATACCACCAGTATTGTGAGTTACTACTCCATTTTCTAAGATATAATGCTCAGCTTCCATTACCGAAATATCATATACAGGTCTTTTACCTACATGTGTAATACTTTTAACAGTTTTCATTTTTAATTTCCTTTACTAAATTAGTGATAGTGTCTATTTTATTCTTATTGTATTCAGATTCCCAGATAACAAAATATCTGAATCCTAATGATTCAATGAAATTTTTCTTTATCTTATCATTTTCATTATTTTCGGTGTGCCAATAGTTGCCATGAAATTCAACACAAATCATATATGTTAAATCAATATAATCATATTTTCTATATCCAACAGCTGGGATATACTTTCCAAATTCAGAAGACCCAAGATATAGTTTCGATTCTGGAAAGAATAAAGATAAAGAATGGCAAAATTCATCCGCAATCTTCGATCTGAAAATAGTATTTGAATATCTATTTGATAGATATTCTTCAAATAATTCAACATAGTTTTGATCTTCGTAATTTTTAGACCAATATTCAATATTTAAAGGATTGAACGTCTTGAGTTCATCTTTCGTGTATTTTAATGTAGATTTTCTACTATTTGATTTCTGTTTTTCACTGACCAATTCAACTGCTTCATTTAAAGTAAATCCTTTATTAATCCAAAAATTTACATTCCAACAAGAAACAGTACCATTACCAAGTTTTAACTTTCTATGGAATTCTTTACCACTTTCGGATTGAAATTTTGAAACTTTTTTAATAGCTTCTTCTTTACTCAATCCTCTAGATTCCCAATATAGATTAGATCTTGGTGAATTTGTTTTTTGGATTTCAGATACTTTATTATTGGCGTATTCTTCCGACCACCCTCTAGAAATCCAATATTTAGTAGTTCGTATTGATCCACCTGGTTTATTATCTGGATTTAGAAGTAATGCCATTTGCTCTTTGTACTTAATTGAAGCTTTTATTTCTGAACCTAAAGATTCAATCATCGTTATTATCTTAGGGTTATCATAGTTAATATCTTTTAAATAATAAGAAATTATTAAAATCTTATCTTCAAAGCTAAGATAACCCTTTGATAAATCAATATTAGGAAAAAGCTTATTGTAATTTTTTATTAGCAGTTTATTCATAGTTATGCCTCCTGACATAACTATTTATATGGATTATGAATTTGAAATCAATTTAGTTTCGGGTAGAAGATCTTTCGCTTCAATCCAATTCATATCTTCTGATAGAAATCTGTGTTTATCAGAACACACTACTTTATAACCATCATCAAACTCTATTTCATAACATTCTGGTTCACCAATTTCAAGTGTTTCAGGGTCCCATGTCGCAGATACAGATTTGTTACCTAGTAGCGTTTTTACAGAATCACCATCAAGAATATCTTCAATTGATTTTACAGTACCGTCTGACATTTGAATCATTGTTCCTGCTTCAAGACAACCGCCAGACATGATTGCCTTACTGAACATTTCCATAGTCTGGTAAGTGTGGTTGACTGCGATGCAAGGAATATCCTTGGTAGTCAAGTGAGGAGTGACGATACGCCAGAGTGACTTCATCACCTTAGCACGAGTCATATCTGCTGCGGCATTACCATTTAGAGCGTCCTCAGCTTCTTTCTTGGAAGCCAAATTACCGACAGAGTCGATAAAGAAGATCACCTTATCACCACGCTTAATTTCGTCTAGGCGCTTAGCGATGTCAAACTTAAGATGTTCTAGATGTTCGATTGGTACGTGAACAATACGACTTGGGTCAAGACCATTTGACTTGATGTAGTCGGGAGTAATACCAAACTCTGAATCGTAGAAGATGCAGATTGAATCTTTGTACTTCTTCATGTAAGCCTTGACCAAAACAAGACCCAGAAGTGATTTAAAGTGTTTGGAAGGACCAGCAAGGAATGTGAGTCCTGAAATAAGACCGCTTTTTAGCTTACCACCCAAAGCAAGATTGATAATAGGAATCTCTGTTGGGGATTGGTCTTTGTCATTAAAGAGTGCTGATTCATCAAGAGTTACTGACTTGATTGAACCTGCTTTAAGCATACGTTGTAATAGATCACTCATATTTTATCCTTTGTTGATTGGTTTATAGAGGGTAACTACCCCTCTACCATTATTTATCCAGCAAATCTTTCAATTGCGAAAGAAATTGCTCAAGTTTTTCTTTACGGTTTGGCCAACGAATAATGTCCTTATCCGAATCTCTAAGAAGATTACTAATAAGAGGTTCGATCATACCATACATTTTATAGAGTCGCTCTCTATAATCACTTTCATTTACTAGATCATATTTGTCTACTGCCGTAAATCCAAAATCATCATCAAAATTCATAAAGTATTCCTTAGTCAAAGAAGCTATCAAGTGTGGATTTCTTTTCAGCACTCCACCCAATTGAGTTTAGAACAATTGATAGTGGATCAAGATATGCCTTTTCAAATTGTAGATCATAGTCGATATAGTTATTCAGACCAAATTCAGTAGGAAGTTCAGCAGGACTTGAGATCACATTTGTTCCGTATGGATTCGGACTCTTTAGATAACAGAATTTAATCTTGTCACCATTTGCAATAGTATCAACTTGATTTCCCAATTTCAGATCGGATACAAGCTTATTATAAAGAATACTACCTTTGACATGAATTGGTGTGCCCTTGATATACATTTCAGCACCACGACTGACATATTGAGTCAAATTGGAAACACCACGAGGTGAAGCAATATCCTGAAATGGAAGTGACTTGAACTTTTCACGGAATTGAGCTACATAGTTCTGAAGATCCGTTTCGGTTTTATTCATGATAAGCCCAAACACACTCTTCAGTGCATCACGACAAGCCTGAGGAGTTGATGATTTCACGGCTTCGATGCCAGTCATCTTCAGTTTGGCTGTTTCATACGCAACGCCTTCCTGATTCCACACATTTAGGATATAGCGCTTTTTGGCAGTCCAAATTGCCTTGTCAGCGATACATTCACGCTTCATGTGCATTTTCTGGTCAAAAGCACCTACACGGTCAGCCAGATCCTTATAGCACTTATCAATGAAAGGTTCGAACTTTTCTTTACATGCTTTGTCGAGCCATGCAACAATCTTTTTAGTGTCAGATTGATCCTGGAAGACCATATCAACCAGATTGGAAACTGTTACATAAATCGAGTCGGTATCTGAAGCAACGATATAATCAAAGCCTTCGGTCTTGCAAAGCTTATTGAGATATTCATTCATACGGTCGGCGATCCAACGAATGGACAACTGACCTGACATGGTAATTGCCTCAGCATGGTTGATGTCGAACCAACGGAAGTACTTA
>Ga0208614_1000114_pt1 | contig 29017 bp, 50 predicted proteins | sample CryBogCBE23Jun09_FD_184554 | JGI IMG/M metagenome (GOLD analysis project Ga0208614, IMG submission 184554) | Freshwater microbial communities from Crystal Bog, Wisconsin, USA - CBE23Jun09 (SPAdes) | ecosystem: Environmental > Aquatic > Freshwater > Lake | place: Crystal Bog, Wisconsin, USA...
CTGCATTATCTCCTTTATAACTGAGATATGTTTTAAATCTACCGATTCCGGTTGATTTACTCAATCCATTAATTTTTTTATTTTCTTTTTTATTTATACTTTTAACTTTAATATCACCAACTATCAATGAACCAATATTGTTATTTATACAATATCCAATCACCTTTTTAGATAACTTATGTTGAAAATCCTTCTGCCTATTAACTAATTTACTTCTCTTTTTCTTAAATGATTTATTAATTTTTTTAAATTTTCTGGATCCTTTAATTAATTTATCTTTTTTAGATTGTAAGATTTCTATATCATCTTGTAATTTGTTTTGCTTCAAATTATTGACCGTGATATTTTCCTTTTTTGTAACACCGGTAATTATATTTGAATATCCCAAATCAATTGATAAATAGTTATCTTTATTCAGTTCATTTTCCTTTTTTGTTTCCTGATAGACCAAACTTAAATAATAATCATTATCTTTCTTCGAGAAGGTTATAGTTTTAATATTGATATTTGATATATCATATATATATTCAGGTAAGTTAATGACCAATTTGTTTTTACATGAATTTAAATTTAATTCCAAATATCTATTATTTAATTTAAATCCACCGCAACCTTTGTTATAATCAAGTATAAATGTTGTAAAATACTTATATGATTTAAACTTATAAGGAAATCTGGATGTTTTTTCTGTTTTCTTTAAAGTTAAGAATGATTTAATATTATTAATTAAGCTAATACAGGTATTTTGACTGGATTTACTGTTAATTGTTAAATTATTTGAGGTTCTGAAATTTTTATAATGATTGTTAAGTTCTTTAAAATCCATTTTATTTTAGCTTTTTCTAATAAATAGTTATATAATAATCTGTGTTCATTGGATAATGTATTAAGGATCAACTGTTGGTGGTAATCAAGATTCAATTTAATTTTTTTACTTAACATATAAGTATATATTAAGTTTTAAAAACCATTTTATATATTTTTTATACTATTTTATAATATTTCTTTTTTTATTTGGTTAATATTTTCTTCTGCATTAATAACCTTCTTTTTGTAAGATCTTTTACCATAAATTTTCATGGAGAAGTGATGTATTATGGATATTAAATCTTCTGCAAATTCGGTTTCTTTACTTTTATCAGTTTCGGAATTATCTATAATTATTATTTTAAAATTATTTATTTTACTGAATTCTTCGAAAATTTCAAATCCGAATCTAGTTAATCTGTCTTTATAGTAAATTATGAGGTTTTCAATTTTATTTTCGATTATCAATTTTAATATCTCTTTTAGTCCATTTCTATTAAAATTAAGTGCAGACAGGTTATCAGTAATTACTTTATCTATATTTAATCCTTTTGAAATACAAAATTCTTTACATTTATTTATTTGATTATTGAGTGAGTTTAATTGTTGTGTGGTTGATTCTCGGCAATAGATAATATTAAATCTTTCTTTATTTTTTAACGATTTATTAAATAATTGAAGATGATCATCTGTGTATCTTCTGTGCCCAGATTTTAATTTAATTGGTGTCAGTTTATTATCTTTGTCCCAGTTTCTAAGTGTTTGTTTAGACACATTAAGTAGTTCGCTAAATTGTTTAATATTATAAAAACTCATAAAATTTTACTTTTATATATAAAATTTTATGAGTTATAATAATATCTTATTAACAGTTTAATATATAATAATTATCCTCATTAAATGAATCCATCCATATCGTAAAGGCGTCCACGTGGTCAACCACAATCTGATTATTCTCATCATCATATAAATACTCACTTACAGTCCTAACTCCATCATCCTCAAATCCAGATGATAACTTTAATGAGTGATACTTTTTGGTAAATTGCATATTAATTTATAATGTAGAATACCTATCTGCGATTGCATATCACATATCTGACCCGATAAAATCATCTGATATGCACTATCCAAACTTACCTTCTTAATAACTAACTTCTCTGTTTCCTCTGGAGAAGAATCACCAAATTCTAAATCCTTAGCCACATATATATGACCAAACTCATACTTGGGAGAGATTAATTTCATCGTATATGAGTATTTCTATTACGGATGATCCACTATCCCACACTCCTCCCTTAACTCACGCTTCGCCGCCTCTAACGGATCCTCACCAACTTCTCCACCACCAGTCGGTATCTCCCAACTCCACCGATTAGCAGAAACCTCCATTGACCCACTAGATAAATATTACCATGACTATCTACAGGTATAATACCAATAGATGATAATTTAAAATGCACTACTCCATAGATACCTGGATTTCCACTAGGATTAATAACATCATAATGATCTACACTAATCCAAGCATTATCATATACCTGCTGCTTACTAACAATACTCCAAGGGTTTTTATTATCCATATTAATTATCAAAAAAGAATACACATCTTTCATTCTCCGTATTATCATCTATCTCTTTCATTCTCCTTATAGTCTCATGAAAATTAGTTGTCTCTAACTTATCCCACATATCTTCCGGCACCATCAATAACTCAGTTAATGTAAAATAAGAATGACTATGACCATCATCTTACCAACGATTAACTACCCATTTATATGAATCAGAAGCATCGTCAGGAACTCCCCTAGGCTGATCTAACGGACCGTCTAACCAATCAGGTCCATATCTAACATCAGATAGATAATTAAATAACCAATAATTACGACCATGATAAAATGACTTCTCATAGATAACATCATAGAAGACACTATCTCCATCAGATTCCTTTTCCCAAACATCAGCACTAATCCACCTAGGTTGAATTATAGTATCTGTCATAATGCTATTGATACGATCTTCGCGGTATTGACTAACATCTTTGGGTCCACTAGAAGTATCAGGACCATCAGTATAATGTTCTACAAAAAAATGATTTATTTCTTTGTTCATCTATGTGTAGTGAATCTGCTACTGATATAGTTTTTTTATTATCTGGCATGGTGCCGGCAAAGGTCCATGTTATCCATGATAATATCATGAATGCCAATTTCCATGGATTTAGGATAATAAGTTTATATAGGTAAAGCAGGCAAAATTTAATTATATTCATATATTGAGTTTAATCCGTTACTAATCGTAGTTCCAATTTTTTAGCAGCTTCTTTAAACGTAGCATTTACAAATTCATCCACGTTGTTCCAATCACCAAAATCTCTTTCTCCTTCCCACCACCGTCCACGTATCTCGCTTAAATCAGATATTACCATGGCCCAGTCCATTGCTTTACCTCCAATATCTAAATAACCAAGACCAGCAGCCTTGTCTTCAGCCACCTTATCAAATAACCGTTCAACTAAACTTGCACAAAATTACACAAGTTATCGTTTTCTTGTTTCAACCTTACATTACTTTTTAGCAAACTGTTTCCAGTTGGGTCATCCATAAGTGGTAAGTCCACAAGCGTTAATTCGGACAAACGTTGCCCTATTTGTTCATTATATATTCTTATTCCTTCTCTTTCGATATTAATTGCTGCGTTCATATCACGGTCAATAACATTTCCACATTCCTCACAGACAAATTCTCTATCCTTTAATGTTAAATCGTTATTCTTCCATCCACACTCACAACAAGTCTTACTTGATGGAAACCATCTACTAACAAATACCAATTCTCTTCCATACCACTTCGATTTATACTCCAATTGTCTCCTCATTTCATATAAACCAAGCTCTTGAATCGACTTAGCTAATTTATGGTTTTTCATCATTCCACTAACATTCAAATCTTCTAAAACTATAACTTGGTTCTCGTTAATAATCTTAGTCGTAATGTTATGAAGGAAATCTTGTTTTTGATTTTTAATCTTTTCGTGTAACTTAGCAAGTCTTAATCTCACCTTATTACGATTGTTACTACCTTTTACTTTTTTAGATAGCTGTTTTTGTATCTTCTTTAACTTCCTCTCATTGGTTTTAAACCATCTTGGATTATCAATGGTTTCACCGTCTGAAAAAGTTAATAACGTTTTAATTCCTAAATCTATACCTACCGATTTATTGGTTGTATTAACCGTTCTTAATAAAACCCCATCAATTAATATTGACGCAAAATATTTACCTGATTTAGTCTTTGTTATCGTTACAGATTTAATACCTTGTTTGTTTTTATAGAGGTATTGTTTATCTCTATCAGAACATTCAAATTTCAATCCTTTAATAGTTTTAGTTAAATTAATCCTTGATGTTTCTTCATCAAATGTTTTAGATGCAACTGCTTCTTGTGGAAATCTAACTTTTTGTTCATCGTGTTTAGACTTGAATTTAGGAAATCCTTTATGTTGTTTAAAGAAATTCTTATAAGCCACTTCTAAATTCATTATAGACTGTTTCAGAACCTTAGTGTTATGTTCTTTCAACCAGTCGTATTCATTCCTTAAATCTTGATGAAAATAATGTCCTAAATCAGATAATGATGTATTTTTCTTATCAGTTTCGTAATTAAGTTTTTTATAAGCAAGGCATTGATTATAGACAAAGCGATAAGACCCAAGCAAACTATTAACTAAGTTTGTTTGTTCATTATTTAAATATAGTCTTACCTTTATTGCCTTTAACATCTAATCATTTCTTATTTTCAATTTTCTTATTTATAATGTAAACCGATTAAAGTTAATGCCGATTTCTGAATAGTTATTTTACTATCATCCATATATTCAACATCAATTTTTAACATCTTTATTCTTTTTTCTACGTTCAGCACTTCTACGTCCGTACATTTTACCGCTGAAACTAGCCATTAAACTAACCAAGTCAGTAACCAAATCTTCCTGTTCACTAACATCGTTCTTTTCGATGTGAATAATCTCAATACCATAACTACTAAACATTCTTTCAATAAAGTTATATTGAAATCGGGTTAACCTATCCTTATGTTCGATTATTACCTTAGTAACTTTCTTATCAATAACCAAGTTAGTTAACTTAATAAATCCATTTCTTGTATCAGATAGACCCGAACCAACATCTTTAATAATGAAACCAACATTAAATTTCTTCTTAGCACAATATTCACTTAAACGTTGTGATTGTCTATCCAAGTCACCTTTTTGTTTCTGTTCATGTGAACTAACACGAGAATAGGTCACAACCAAATCAGACGTTTCTACGACACTTTTAGTGATTCCGATATATTCATCCAACTGTTCTTGTTGGTATCGTCTATGACCACCAGTGGTAGTAATAGGTATAAGTACACCAGACTTTCCCCAACGTCTTAATGTTTCTTTTGATACATTAAGATATTCCGATGCTTGTTTTAATGTCAACAATTTACTCATTCTCTTCCTCAATATTTTTTATATGAGATAGAACCAAAAATTTTGATTCATCCAATAATTTTTGGAATTCTTCAACAGTAATGTCTTCATCCAATTCAAATACGTTTGGATAAACATCACCATTTTCAAGTTCATATTCGTGTTTATCAACACGAACAACTTTCATATTTTTTTCTTCCATAATTTTAATTAATTTGTTCTTCATATATAAATATATTGATTTTTGTAAAAAGTTTGTTTTTCTTGTATATATTTTTTTATTTTTGTGTAATTTTGTTTAATTTTTAACGGACTGTTTATAACCCCATAGTATATTCACGTATGTTTACATTGGTATGTAAGTCATTATCATATACTGAACACTCTATAATAGAGTGGTTATTTTTATCTCTTAAAAAATATATCATATCTTAACGTAGAAGTGAAATCACATCCAATTTTTGTTTATTTTTATTGTAATTAATTAATTCTTTATATTTTATAAACTTCCTATCTAAAAATACCGATGAATCAGAATATATCCAATTCAATAATCTTCCTATCTGTTGATTACCACAGATATATAATCTTTTAATACTTCTACAACTTCCATATCCGACTTTTATATTTTGTTGCTCTATTATTTCTTTAATACTTAAAATTAAAGATTCTGATCCAACTATTGAGAAAGTATATTTCAAATAATTTTTTGTTTGTTTAGATGAACTTAAACAACCATCACCATCAAATACTCCTCTAATAAAATGCCTATTAAATATATCTTTAATTTTAGGATACTTAGTTACATGACTTTTCTTTTTGACGATACCAAATTTAATCATATCAGAAACAATCTTAGGATGTTGAATAGTTAAATAATAAATAGTCTTACCACTAGCTTTATTAACTTTAGTTCTTATTGGCATGTCCTTATTTGGGTATATCATATCTCTAAGCTTTTCCAAATGTCCTTCATCTTGAATATCTAATCTAATATACTTACCACTATTATATCCATCAGCCGTGATAAATCCTAACCAATATGCTTTCTCTTCAGTATCTATCATATCAAATATATCATAATTAATATTATATTTTCTATATTGTTTAATTTCTATGCCATTTTTCCTTAATCTATTAGTTATTGTACCAACATCTACACCCATTAATGTTGATATTTTTCTAGCACTAACACCATCATTATATAACCCAAAAATCTTTTCATTATCTAATTCTTTCATAACATATATATTAAATAATGGGTTGTTCATTACATCTTTTTGTAGATTAATTTGATTTTTGTTCAGTGAAATATATCGACATGATTTCAGACGCTATCCAAACCACGGAAATTATTTGTAAAATTTTAATCATTAACATAAGTTTCTAAGTAATTATAATTTCCACATTGGTCACATTGATAACTATTTGATTCTTCGTCTACTCTCGATATTATTATAATTTAGTTTGTATTAAAATATCACCATTCTCTAAATGTATTATGCCAATACATCCATTAGTTATACCTGGCGGGCAATCAGTCACATCTACTATTATCATAGCCTCATGGTTATCATGGGTTATATCAGGTATAGTATCAAGCCATTGTTTTAATTGTTTAACTGTTATACCAGTCTCAGAAATTATTGTTTTATCCATATTTCAAAATTTAATTTTTATTCAGAACCTCTACATAACGTATTGTAGTTTATTTATGTTGAGATTAAATTTTCTAAAGTTTTTTCTCGTTGATATTGTTTAAAAAAATTCGGGTTAGTTTCATGGTATATGATAGGAATAGAATTTAACAATTCTATTATTTCTATTTCTTTATTATAGGTTTCTTGGCAAAGATTGATGATATAATCTGTATGAGCATCCCAGAATTCATCTGTAATTAGATAGAAGCTATGTTTTTTATCATCTATATTAATATCTATTCTATGTGTTGTTTTGTTTTCTTGTTTAATTTCTATTTCTAGATTATTAGTCCCAAAACCTGGTGGATAACGGGGCAGAGGGTATCTAATATCTATTTCAACCCTAAGACCATTTGAATAGGTTAATAGAAAGTATCCACTATCTCTCCATTCATTACTCCATTTATTTACAGTATATTTTTGGAAAACTGATTGTAATTTATAATATAGATTTTCTAGTTTAGTCATTGTCTAACAGTAGGTAGTTTATTTATGTTAAGAAATTAAAAATTTTTTTATCTATCCCATGATTGTCCCCAGTTATAGTTTCCACATTGGTCGCAAGTATCGTTATATGAATTAGTATCATCTTCTATCCATTCTCCTCTATTAACGATGATTTGTGCTATTTGTTGTAGGTCATGCATATCTAATTTATCATAGACTTGTTTTAATTCGTCGAATAGCATTTGTTTATATGTATCAATTTGTTTTATTTCATCTTGATTTGCGTATTCGTGTTTGTGTAGGTCTTGTTGGTTGATTCTAACGTAGGGTCCGAAGCATCCTTCTCCGATTGAGATATTATCAATTTGTTCTTGTAATATGGCTACTGATTCCCAGACTGATTCATCGAGTGGATCTTCTCTAAAGTGTTTTTTCTCGATAATGAATTTTACCTTTTTTCCTTGTTTAAAATTTTGGGTTAATATCATTTGTAATTTAGAATCACGGTTGATATCGATGGGTAGGATTTTTTCTATCCATTCGTATTCTTCATTTCCTTGTATATCTCTTCCGCTACGTGGGTAGGTTTGTTCGTAGGATTTGTATTTCACGAACCATGTATTATTTTGGTATATAAGTTCTCCTGTCATATTTTGGCTATTAGGTATGTTTCTTCGATTGGATAGAGATCAAATCTAGATGATGATTCGTGTGTGCCGTTGGTCCACATTAATGTTACATCTGATTTATGGTATTCTTCATTTTCTTTATGTTTTCCTGGGTTTTTTATTTTGGCTATTTTTTTGCACCAGTGTGATTCGTATCCTTTTATTTGGTCTAAGGATTCGAGTATAGTTTCTTGAAACGTATCTAAGTTGATGATAGTATCACCGGTTTTTAATTTTTTACTACATAGGAAAAGTATTTTTTGTTCTTTAACAGGTAGTAATTTTGTAAAATATCTTTTTGACATGTGGCAAATATAATAATAATTTAGATAATCTTATATTTTTTTAAAATTTTATTGTTTTTCCTTTACTAAAAAAGTCGATTTCATTAAGAATCGTCAACACCCTACAGGTAGTTTACTTATGTTGAAAATTAAACGGAAAGTCTTGATTTATCGGAGATTTTATCAATATCATGTCTATAATATCGAATAAATTTATTAAGATTAAGATGTTGAATCAACATCATCTTTTTTATCAGATATATAATAATAAAATAAAGTAAATTATGAAATGGATTTTAGCAATTATTTTTATTTTCAGTGTGGTGGCTAATTTTTTAGTAGTAAATGTTAATAAGGGTTTGAAAAAAATTATTGATGATAAGGTGATTATTTATAACAATGACACTATTAAAAATTATAGTTATTTGAAACACCCTGGTAAAAATCAATTATTTATTGTGGTTAAGGTTAATGGTAAAAAAGCGTATTTTTTATTAGATACAGGTGCGACTTTAACTGTTTTGGATAAGAATCAATTAGATTCTTATAAATTAACATGTTTTGAAACAGGGGAAGAATTTGGAGGGATTGGTGGAGCGAATATTCTTTATCAAGTAAATGGATATGATTCTTTGGTGATAAGTGGTGTTAAATATGATCAAAAATTATATGCATCAGATATTAGAGATGTGGTTGATGGAACTTCAAATATAAGTCATATACATATTTTAGGTATTCTAGGTTCTGATTTCTTTTCAGAGCATGGAGTGGTATTTGATTATGACAAGGAGATATTTTTTGTCAGGAAATAATTATATATACATAGCTATTAGGATTTGAAAATTTAATATATAAGAAAACAATTTAGTTAAAATGTTAGAGTTAAATTATGTAATTTCATCTGGACCACAAGTAAATGTAACTTCATATCCAACAAATGTTCAGAGTGTTCGCATAACTACTACTGGATTTCCAGTTCAAATTATATGTACAGGTGATGCTTCTCCAATTGGTAGCGGCACTTGGCAAAGACTACAAATTTATCGCAATTCAACTCCAATTGGAAACATACTACATATTGAGTCTGTTGGAACAGGAATTAATACCACTGTTGCTCAAACCTGGATTGATGCCCCGGCTGCTGGAACTTATACGTATTATTTGCAAGCTACTACTGGTAGTGGTAATGGATTTAGATATGGTGAAGCAAGCCCAGTAACAATGACTTTAGAAGAAAAAAAATATATATATGATATGAATAGTAGTTTAAATAATTTACCATGGTTAAGAAGAGATGTTGCATCATCTGATACAGTTTACTATGGTTATTCAGTTGATGCAAATGCACAAGATTCTGATAATTCTTGGACTATAAAAAAGGTTTATACTTCCGGAACTGTTGAATCAGTTACTTGGACTAATGGCACACCAAATTTAGAAATTTCTATTTGGACTAACAGAGTATCATCATTTGTAAGTCCTACATATTCTATCAGTCTTACTTGGAGTGTGGTTCCTACTTATTACACAGCAGATTCAGATATTAACTTATCTTGGAATACTGTACCAGGTGTTGATGTTTATCAAATCAGTGTTAAAGATTCAAAGGGTAATTTATTAAGTAATGATGGATACATTCTTAATATAAATCAAAATGAAGATGAAAATCCTATTACATCTGAAATTCATGCAACTTCTGCAGTAACAACTCATTATAAATATAAACATGCGAAAGTAGGTATGACATATTCAATTACTGTATTAGGCAGAAATGTTGCTGGTTCTACATCGTCTTTGATGTCTGTGGGTGTTTAAATTGATAATTTTCCAATTTAGATTTAATAAAAACGATTTTACTCTAGAGTTAGAAGGATTTTTAGGACATATTTTAAATAAAAAAGAGAGTCGTTTGACTCTCTTTTAATTTGTAATGAGGATCGGTTCTCTCGCCTTTAGACGTACCAGACGTTTCATTACGTAGTTGGTGTAGTAGAACCTGATAAGAAGTTCTTACCAAAGTAACCTATGACAATTGATACAACAAATGTCAATAAATGATGCCAATCAACAGGTGTGTTAGTTGCAACAGTAGCAACCCAGCTAGATAAACCAGCACCTATAGCCACGATGGCGCCACTTAATAAATCTTTAAGATTAATAGTTCCAAAAATAGATGTTGAAGGAAAAACAGCATTTTTACCTAAATAGGTTAAAATAGTTCCTACTGCAGTAATCGCAAGTAATTCCCAACCTGTTTCAGTTGTAGGAAAACCACTACTAGCGATAGTAGTACCAATTAAAGTAACAACTGTCATAATTAAACCTTTTGTAAGTGTACTCATAATGTAAATTAATTTTTTATCCTTACGGTATAGTGGTATATATACATTTTGAGTCAGCTTCCTTTGAATTATATGGATTATTTATCGATAATACTAAATGGTTGTACTTCTAAATTTAAATCTTTTAGATATAGATTCCACCCAATATGTGAATAATGTAATTTTTTATGTACATATCGATACATTTCATGAATAGTTTGATATGAGTTTAATCTTTTATCAAATGATTGACCAGAGTATCCAGGAAACCTATTAACAAATGGATGACTAGTGTTATAATCAATGGATAACAATTTTTCTCTAGATGAAAAATAAATATGGTCACCAAATCCATTAGTTAGATAGAATTTATCATTTTTATGTTTAGGCTTAGTATACCATTCTTCTTCTTCACCTGCGTCATGACCTAATTTTGTTTTTGGATCAGCTCCTATCCAAGACCAGTTCATTGAAGTAGCAATACAATCAGGATTGTTTTCTAAGGCTTCAATAGAATCTTTTACGAAGGTATCAGATGGATGTACAATAGATATATCTTCACAAATATACATGACATAATCACTTTTACTAATTACTAATTGTGCAAAATTAGCAATTGAATACCAATATCCAGGTAGATTATGATAGTTAGGATCTAATTTAAATGTGGATATGACTTCATCGGTCATAGATTGTGAGAAGGCAAATGTTATTTTTTTATCAGTAAAAGTTTGTAAATATTTTACACACTCCTCAAATCCTTCTTGTGAAATATTGTTAAATAGAATAATGATCTCATCAAATGGATAGTTAAACTTATTTAACCAGACTCTTAACTTATCATTCTCGATATAATGATTATATGTTTTCTCATATAATGCGGTTGCTAAACAAACACTTGGCATATTAATATTTTTTTATAAAAGCTATTCCTCTATAGACACTCAATGATTCTACATTCTCATCCCACCAAGTCATCTCACCTAAAGTTTTACTCTGGTATATAGGATCCTCACTGATTTTAGATGGTGTAGTAACGCTAGTTTTTCCACACGCATTAACATTGTGTATCAATTGTTGTAAGACAACATTAAAGTTGTTATTAACATTTGGTTGAGCCCATGGCCAATAACAAGAGAGTAAGGACTCAACTACATAAATACCACCGGGATTTAATAATGGGAAAAGTGTTCCAAAGAGAGTCACGATATCTTCATTGATATGAGATCCATCATCAATGATAATATCAAAAGGTCCTTGATTAGAGCTGATATTTTGTAGAAATGGTATGTCACCTTGACTTCCTAAAATAGTTGTGATCCTATCATCATCTAAGCCACTACAATCTATAATATCAAGTCCATAGATTTTAGCTTTGGTAAAATAATCTTTCCACATTGATAAGCTTCTTCCTTCAGCTACGCCAACTTCTAAAACTTTAATATCTTTTTTTCTGAAAGATTCGAAGTGTAGTTGATATTTTTCAGTGTAATTATTTACTTTACTTGATTTAATGCATTCATACTGTAGAGCGATTTCATCCAAAGATTTCATAATGGAATTTTTTTATTTTTATATTGACCACCAACACAGAAGTCTTTAGCTTCTGTGATGAATTTGGTAATTATTTATATCAAAAAAGTTAAAAAAGGTTAAAAAAAAATCAAAAAAAGAGACTCATACTAATGCAAGTAAAAACATATTAAAACAAGGGTTAAAAATGTTGTCTGGTTCAGGGATTGAGTCGGACATTAAACAAAAACAGGTGGAGGCGTTGTCGTTAGATAAGTCTATGAAACCTGAAACACATTAGTCTTTAGCTAATGTGTAGTTCATATACATTAATTAGGAATTAGTTTAAATGAAAAACCCTCTCAAATGAGAGGGTCCTTCACATCAACAATCAATCATGAAACTTTAGTTGCGGATGGAGGAATTGAACCCCACGCTTCTTCTGTTGAAGAATCCAGGTTATGAGCCTGGTGACTTTGACCTCTAGTCTAACCCGCGATTTGTGAATACAAAATTACGATACTATTTTTAATCCGCCAAATATTTTAAAACATTTGAATCAGAGTCTTATCAAGAAGTAAATACTTACGATTATTCAAGTTTAAAGGGTTTGAATTTAGAAACTAATTAATCACACAACTAACGAAGGAATTATTAAAATTAAATTACTCTACTAATTTACAGCCACTCTGGGTTAAAGAAAATCTATCAAAGAAAGATAGAATTATTAATGTATAAAAATAAAAAAAAACCGCTGAGAATATACGGTCAATTATCCAACTTTAGAAAGATTATGGTTTCCTTTCATTTCCACTCACTTTTGATGAGTATTGGACATTGCCGGTTACTATCGGTAACCACTCGTAGAGTTGATAATCACTCTCTCAATACTCACGCTTATCCAATCCTATCGAACTGGTTCGGGATTCGACCCCCTATAAGGTTTTCCTGAGAATCACATCCGTCTTTCGGACTTGATGTGGCCGTGAACGACTCACGACTGAGTAGGCAACTTTCATTACCAACTGACCAACGCTTTTGATTAAATTTTTAATATTAAGTTTTCACCAAAATTGAAATTTAATGTTTGCTTATGGATTGTGAAAGTAGGGGTTGGCAATTGACTCCATCAGCTTTTGACCGACAGAATATCAACCTACTCTCTGTGATACCTCTATCACCATTTTTTAAGACTTCTACAACTATTAGTCTTGGTAGGCTAACAATTGCCTTAATAACAGCACCACCTGTACTTCAAGGTTATCTTTCTATCTTTCGATAGATTGATTTTAAGAAACCTCTAAAATTGGTTTTCGCAATTGAATCACCCGGTGAGGCAACTTTTCTTCCAGAAAACCTACAGATTATTCTTATTGTTCTTCCGAACTCAACCAGACTATCCATGTAGCCCGGTCAAATTTTCTCACTATCCATAGTGTTACCCTTGATCTTGTAAGAAAAGATGATATTCTGCTTTTCTACTCGAGCTCCCTTTTGAGAAGCCGCAAACCCAGTTAAGCAACTGGATTCACTTTATCCTGGTTTCCCAGTTTATTTTATTCATATCTTTCGATATGAAAAGGATTATAGACCACCCTATATCTTTGTAAGCTGGGCGAACCATGCTAATAGATAATTTTTTATAATATTTTAAAGAACTTCATTCTTAGAAAACATCGGTTTTAAAGTCAATATCTAGAATGCGAAACCATTATGGATATCGTCGGTAAAACCGATGTTGTTTTCCAAACCTGAGAAGAGTCAGGACTCTTGGTGTCTCAAGGTGACTGATTAAATCAGTCGTTTTACTTTGGATTCCACACAAACGAAATCTGGACTTTCTCTGAATGTTTGTAAAAAACATTCAGATTTTGTGTGTGTTGATTTATAGACTATCAAAAACTAAAAGTTTAAAAAATCCATAAAAAAAAAATTCTGAATCTTTTTCTGTTAGTATCCATTCGGTCCCGTTGTTCTTCCCCAATGGAAGGACAGGCAGATTCAGAATATGATTGACCATTTATATCAATCACCAGAGGTCGCTGTTTTTTTGTTTTACTTCTACTAGTTGGAGAGCCACTTCCAACCATAAAACTTCATGTGGAGTTACCACAAACGTTCTGATAACGAGGGCCATGGACAACCCTGAGTAGGTTACGATTATTCACTTTAGTTTCAGCTTTATGGCTGTTGGTCAGTTAATATCTTTCAACTTACTGAGATTCTTTTTAGATTACAAAGATACAAAAGTTTATTAATCTAAAAAAATTTTGACCATTTTGCATCTACGGTTAATACAAACCGTAGATGCATTTTTAAAATCAAAACCAGAGGTCGCTGATTTTTCATCTTACTTCTACTAATTGGTTCGGTTAATTCCAATCATAAGATTTCATGTGAAGTATCACAAACGTATTCAAGATACGAGGTCCATGGACAGGCCGATAGTAGTCTGTAAGAGATTCGAACTCATTGTTACCTATCCGAAAAGATAGTTGTCCTCGTTAATTCAGTTCTGCTATCACCGCATTTCGGCTACAAAATTTGCGATGATCATTCTAAAATAACTTCCGCTAGACGAACAGACCAAGTATGTAAAAGAACTTAAAAATCTTAGAAAAACATCGGTGAAATTCTCTCACCGATGTTGAGATTAATTTTAGATTACAAAGATACAAAAGTTTCAAATCGTAACCAAAATTATTTTTTGCGTTTATTACTATTTTAAGGGGTTGTTCAAAACGCCTGATTTATCCCGCTACTTTAGATTACAAAGATACAAAAGTTTCAAATTGTAACCAAATATTTTTAAAAGAATTTATCTTCCTTCCTTTAATCCAATCACACTTTAAATATTCTTCCAGATCTCTGTTATGGATTACTTGTAGTGCTTAAAGGATTCGAACCTTTGTTTAATATCTGAATAGATATTTGTCCTACACTGAAATTCAGTTCCACTAGACGAAAGCACCATATTTTTTAATCAATCAAAGAACTTTTGTTTCACAAAGATAAGATGATTCTTTTAAACCACCAAATTTAAAAAAAATAGTTTGGATTGGGATTCGGCACCCTCAATATGTCCATCATAAAGGCCTCGAAATGTTATTCCAACCACTTGTAGTTATTAGATACTGCAACTAGACAACGACCGATTATTGTAACGGTATGACCAACATACGCCTTGCTTGACCCAAACTATTTCAAATATCTTACAAAGATACCATGACTTTTTCAAATCACCAAATTAATCTTCACTTTTTTCTACATTGATAGTTTCGCCTGTGTAGATTGGATCAAGTCCATATTCTTTCATACGCATTCTACCCATCTTCATCATAATCCCCTCTTTATCCCTTTCAGGATTCAACATACGTTTTAAATAATTAATGGTTTGTTTACCATTCTTATTATCAGGATCAAGTTCAATAACGGCTCTAAGTAGATTTTTTTCTTGCTTAGACCATTTAATTTTTTTCGTCATATAAGCTTTTTTTTGTGCCCGGGGCGGGAATCGAACCCGCACGGAATTTTTCTTTCCACAGGATTTTACATACTACTATAGTTTTCACTACCAATGTGCCAACATTGTTTGTAGTCTGGACTTTACCTTCATCCTCAAAATTGAGGAGTCTGCCATCAAGTCTCTACACCTTCTAATTTTCATTAGCTTGGCTCGGTATTAGCAGTTAAGCCTTCACCGAATTTGACAGATTCTACTTCAGAAATTACTCTCTGAGCAACCCTATTTATGCCTCGTCAGAGTCCTGCGTGTCTACCAGTTCCACCACCCGGGCTTATATTTAAAATATCTTTCACAAAGATACATACTAATTTTTTACTATCCAAATTAATTTAAAATATCTTTTTCTAAAAAATTAGTTCCTACATTTCAAATATCTTTTACAAAGATACATATTAATTTTTTACTATCCAAATTAACTTAAAATATCTTTTATTTTATTATCTCTTATATTTTGGATCTTGTTAAAATTAGGTTCTTTTTGTGATACACTTGTTTCTAAATAATTGGCATCTAATACTTTACCATTTTTGATTTTAATATTACCACATGCCCAATCTGATGTATCTAAATTTATAGCCAATACAAAACAAGTATTTTTTTCAATGGTTATAAATTTTATCTCGTATTTCCAGTTATCAGTAGGTAAATTATACCTGATCCATCTTCTGACATTTCTATAGGTTTTGATCTTATACCAAAATGAAGCTCCGGTAGAAGCTAACATCGTAAATTCAGATATGAGATATATTAAAAATATGAATATTAATAACACCATTTATCAAGATTTCTTACTTCTAAAAAACATCCAACCGAAAACTAAAGTAATGATAAAGATTTCAACTAAATCATGAAAGTTAAATATTAAAATCGGTCTTGCACGAAAGATTAAATATAGAATAAAGACAAGAAAAAATCCGACTAATAGTTTCATTTTTTTGAATTTAGAATTTTATAAGAATACCATTTACCATTGATAAAGATAGAAGAGATAATTTTCATCGACTTCTGTATAGTTGAAGTGTTTATATACTTCCTTGATTGAAAAGTTGGGGAAATTTATCCCAGTTAATTCATATCTTATTTTATCAATTAATCATATTAACAACGATAAAGTGTGTTGCCTTGAGCATCAACCGAAGGCTTACCAGCCCCACCATGTGGATAAAGACCATGTAATTCACCTAAAGGAATTTGTGGTTTATCAGCCACATGCTCAAAGATGTTATTTAATTTTTCTTTAATTTTCTTAGTTTGATCTGGAGTAGGAGTTCCTTGACACGCATCAAGGAATCCATCTAACCAGATAACATAATTTTGTATCCTATTCATATTATTTTTTAATAAATAATTTGTCAGAACTTCTTCTTACTTTTTTCAAATTAGCTAAGTAATCATTAGCCACATCTCTATAACCTAAAGTCAAAATTACAGAAGCACTTAAACCTAAATCATTTAGACCCAATACTTCATTAACTTGACTTGGAATAAATCCTTCCATTGGAGTTGAATCAACGCCTTCTGAAGCTGCTGCAACTAAACCTACACCTAATGCAATATAAGTTTGTTTAGAAGCCCAAGTTTGTTTTTGCTCATCCGTAAGATTAGCAATTGCGCCTTTGATGTAATTAGAATAGTCAGTTAAATTAGTAACATCCATTCCTCTTTGGTCAGCAACATCTTGAATAAACTCATCAACTTTATTGTTATCAATAGTTGTCCAGTTAGCAAATACAATAACTGCTGAAGAATCAACCACTTGTGATTGACCGTAACAAGCAGGTTGTAATTTTGCTTTTGTATCAGCATCTTCAATAACTAATACTGTGTAGGGAGTAAGACCATAAGAACTAGGAGCCAATTTAATTGCTTCTAAAATTCTTTCTAATTTATCACTTGGAACTTTTTCACCATTCATTTTTTTAGTGGCATATCTCCACTGTAAACTTTCAATCAAATTCATATTTATATTTTATTTTTTAACACTTGATAGTTGGTCTATTAGGTTTTCCATCATGTATTTCTTCATTGAGCCAGTTCCAAATTTTTTTCATTACCATAAAAATAATGGGATTAACCAAAATGTTGGAACATAATATGGATCATAATAAGATTCATAATATGTTACTTCTTCAACAACTTCTTCTTCATATTCATCTTCAGTAGCAACAGGTTTCATTTCTGATTCTTTTTTCAGAAGATCCACCATCAATATGCTTCCTTGGTCAATGATATCTAAAATTACATCTTCTGAACCAAGTTGTTCTGGAGTAATTGCAGTCTCAACAATCTGGTCAATTTCGTTCCAAATGTTATCACTTAACAACTCAACTTGCCATCCAGTAGATTTTGTGTCAAATCTATTCTCATTGATAAAAGACATGAAAACAATCTCATGTGGATTCATCTTTTTGAAAAGAGCAACTGCAATTCTAACATCATCAAATCTTGAGTCCATTTTAAACTTATCCCAAGCCGTATCTGTTGAGAAATCAAAGTATTTAGAAAAAGCAAATTCTCCTTTCTCCAAATCTACAAAAGAATATACATCATATACTTTCAAATACTCAGTATATCTTTTCATAAAATTATCAAAGGCTTCTTCACCTTTAGCAGTAACTACATACTGGTCACCTTTAGTAGAAAGATATCCTTTAGACATCAATTCAATAAAAAGTGATTCTAATAGTTTATCATCACCATTCATAATGGTTTTGAAGTTTCTACCATTACTCAACATTTCGTTAAGAATAATGATAGATTTAAATGTTTTTTTATCGTTGATATTCATATTTTTTATTTTAATTTACCAATCAATTTTGATTCCGTAATTACCATCAGGTAACAATCCCCTTTTGTGTAAATCGTCTATTACACAAGAGATATTAGGATAAAAATTTCTATGCCAGAACATTTCATTTTCCCACTTATATGATGGGTTAAAATGTTTTTCAGTATCCTCTGGTGAGGTATTCAACCAAGTTTCAAAGCTAACACCCATTTCTTCTCCATTTACTTCAAAGGGAATTTCGGTATTTTCAAAATCATCTACACCCCATTTATCTGGAAGTGAGAATTCATACAATCCCCTTGGTTGGCAACCATCTTGTTGCTGAAAGTAATATGGTTTATGATAAGTGTCAGAGACTAGTTTATCCCAGTCTTGTAAATCTATTATTGTTATAGTCCTGAACATAAATTATTTTTGACGATTTTTCAATAAATCAGACAAGGCAGAACCAGAGGTGTCGGTGCTCAATACTTTATTGATTTCTTGTTCACTTGACATTGTTTGGTCATTTACTTCAGCGTAAGCTTGAGCACGAAGTTCAGTAGCAGTTACTTTTTCTTTCATGCGTTGCATAGTTTGAACCAATCCATCTGTGTCGATAGAAGACATAGCCATATTGATTTTTTCAGAAGCTTCTGCAGTTTTTTGTTGAGACTTAATCATTTCAACATCATTCTTTGTCTTAGTAATCATATCACGCAAATCTTTCAACTTACGATCCATAACTTCCAAAGACTTTTCTTCACGTTCTGCATTTTGACGTGCAAGTGCCGCTTTGTTTTCATAGTCTTTAACATTTTGTGCTGCGACTTCAGCCAAATGATTTAGGTTAGCTTTTTCTTCATCGGTTGCTTTTTCCATTTTATCAACCAACATATAAGCTTTATTTTTCCATTCTTCTGATTTATCCATATTGGACTTTTCTTCGGCACGGTGACCTAAAGCGATGGCCTTTACTTCTGCTTCAGAAGCAATTCCTTTTTGAAGTTGTTCATTCAATTCACGCAAAATTTGTTCAGACATTTCAACTGGGTTTTCCAATTTATCAACGACTGTATTGGCTTTTGCTTTACCAACACGAAAAATTCTGTCTAAGATACTCATATATGTTATTTTTATTTTTTAATAATTTTATTTAATTAACGATGACGACCTCCACCAAATGATGAACGACTTGAACCAAATCCACCACTACGACCTGAACCAAATCCACCACTACGAACAGGTGTTGAAGAACTTCTTGCACTAAAAGAACGCTGAGAGCTCGTAGGAGATGATAGTGAAGTTCTCGATGTTGATACATTCCTTGTAGTAACAGATGGGCTACTCACATAAGTGCGTCTTACAACAGTTTTGTGATAATACGCAGGATATGAATGATAGTGATAAGGTGAAATATAATACGAATGTGGTCGAAGTAGATAGGCAAGTAGAAGATAATCACCTACTGAAAAATGAGATTGATAATTATTACCACAATATGTTTGATTACCAGTAATATTAGCATTTTGTCCAGTAATAGTTAAAGTTGCAACAACAGAAGATTGTGTATTAGAATATTCATCAATTACCTGGAACTGACCATTTTGTTGTTCAACTACTTTAAGAAAATCAATATTACCATCGTGATCCAAATCAAGATTATTGACTTTGTTACCTGGAGCATTGATAGCATCCTGTAAAGATTGTGGATCTTTAATTGTTTTAAGAAGTGTCGCAAACTCTTGGACATTAAATCCAGGAATGTTGTTTGATGAAACATTAATATCAAGAGGCTGACCTTGTGATACAGTCACATTATTTTGAGGCTGACCACAACTGAAAAAAATCACGATTAGAGAAAGAATTGGAATTAGCTTTTTCATTTTTTATTTTATTTTTATTGTTAAAAAAATTAGAATCGCATAGTCTAACATTCCTACTAACATTGAAATAGTAGAATGTTTATCGTATAGAAATTGTGTTAAAATTAGTATTAAAATTGAATTTATAATTATGACAAATAAAATATTCCTAAGGTTTTTACTCGTGAATTCACGACCAGATGATTTAAGTAAAAACTCTTTTAAAAGTAAAAGTGGCATTTGAATACCAAGTGATACAAATAAAAAAAGTATTATAAATAGTATATTCATATAGAACACAAAGATATAAATATTTACCGAATAAAAAAATTATTTATCAAAAATTTTATTTTGATGCTCAACCTGGGCTTGAACCAAGAACTGCAGGACTGTCGTCCATTAGACCATTGCAATCAATTAAGTAACAATTAAATCGTGGACCACCAGGGTATCTCTTCTATTCCAATTTCATACTTACAACAAGGACAAATAAAACCACGGTATTTGATACTAGTTATAGTCCAACCTTCGGTTCTCCAAAATTTATGTGTTAAATCATCTTTTTCATATTCCAATTCAGATTGACAATTTGGGCAAGTGATTTGTTTTGGATATCCCGACTGTGATTTATAATTATTTTTTAGAATTTTCATTTGGAACTAATTTATTATAAAGACAAATTATTTCATCAATAGTTAAATTTGCTTTCTTTTGATTAATATCAATTGTGCAAGCTACTACATTTCCTTCAATATAACCTTTTGACGAATCAACTCTATCAAAGCTTCTCGCATAAGTGCTTCCTTCTTTTTCATCAAATTGTCTATTAGTATAGTAACAAGTATTGTAATTCATTAATCTTTTAACAGTTTCAAATTTTAAATTAAATTCTAATTTTCTATCTTGAGCACTTTGACTAATTTTAATCATTTTTTTAGCCACTTCTAAATCTGAAACCTCAAGCTGTACTGTTGTGGTTGTAGTTGTTTCTTGCAATTCGATTGTTTCTACAGTTTCTTCTGTTTCTTCTGTTTCTTCTGTTTCTTTTGTTTCTTTTTTAACTTTTTTCTCCATATACCATTATATAATCAATATGTCATAATGTTTATATAAAACAAAAAAGTCAGGAAAATACTGGCTTAAATTTAATTCATTTTACAATAAGACAAATAACAAAAGCGACCTTCCAAAAATTATTCATATTTATTAAATTTAAGAGTTTGATCTTCTTTAAAAATTACCTCGGACCAGTGGGACCTATTATCAGATTTATACCTTCTTTCTCTTTTATTACACCAATCACAGTGTCTTACTATGATTCTAATAGAACTTCTACCATCAGGGTGTCCTTCAATTTGGTGTTTTTCCCTTTTGATAATCCATTTGTGTAATCCAAAGAAGCAAAGAATTTTCATATTCCTAAATTGATTTAAAGCAAATATATATATTATTTTTTATATTATAAAATTTCTATCGATAAAATTTTATCCCCTTGCTCAATCGAATCTAAGACATCAAATCCTTCTAATAATTTACCAAAACAAGTATGGTTACCATCTAAATGCGCAGTGTTTTGTCGGCTATGACAAATAAAGAATTGAGAACCACCGGTATTCCTACCAGCGTGAGCCATAGATAGAACACCTCTATCGTGGAATTGTTTGGGCGCAGTTACTTCACAAGGAATAGTATATCCGGGTCCACCGTTTCCAATACCGTTAGGACAACCACCTTGAATTACAAAGTTAGGTATAACTCTATGGAAATTCAATCCGTTATAGAATCCTTGTTTTATTAGTTTAGTAAAGTTATCAGTGGTGATTGGAGTTTCATCGTATAACTCTGCAATCATATCACCTTTCTCAATTGAAATTTTAATCTTAGCCATGTTGTATTTTATTTAGAATTTTCTTTAAAGTTTTTTTCTTACTTTGTGAATTATTCCAATTATCATATTTTTCTTTTTCCACTTTTTCAAAATCTAAAATTCTTTGATAAGAAGAAAATTTATTACTCATCCTAACAGAGTAGGCATAAGAAATAGATTTGATGGTAAAAGGCTCCCAAATATATCTATAACCATCTTGTTGAGCATGATAAATATATTTCCAATTCCTACCACCATTGGCAGAATACTTGAATGCCACCAATTTTTTATCTTTAGGACTACTTGTAATCATAAGCCTAAAACTATTTGGATCGTGAGTAAACAGTCTCTTAAAAATCTTATTAATAAAACTTAACATTTTGAAATTTTTATAATATTGCAATTAATCTATATATAACAAAAAATTGATTATTCCTCTAGTCTTTTTTAAGATTTCTTCAATTTTTTAAACATTTAATAATTCTAATTGGTATTGTCTTAATAATTTTTTATTTTGAATAATACAGCTATATAAATTTATTTTAAAGTTAGTTTCATTAAAATATTTTTCTTTAACCCCACTAAATGACCAATTCTCATCTATTAATATCAAAAAATAGTCTCTTTCCATTTCTCTAAGAGAAGCAGCAGATTCAAAATCATGCATACTAAGTGCTTCTTTTTTTAATTCTTTAACTATGGAATATGATTCTTTGTAATTCAAAATTACTATTTATACAAAGATAAAAAATTTATTTTGCATTTTTAATAAAGCCAATAAAATCTTTTACTTTTTTTGTTAGAGGTTGATAAACAAAGAGATATTGACATTAAAAAAACATTGAATGGAATACTAAGAAAGTAATTTATTTAACTTTCTTTCACGACTATGTTCTTTACCAATCAATACACTTACATCTTTCTTTTCAACCCATTTATCTTTCATATAGTTTAATAATATGAGATTATAATTTGGATCTTTTTTTAAATCAGTTGTATCACCAGTTAGGTTGACTACTTTGTATGCTTGTACTTTAACTCCTTTATCAGATGCTTCAATTACGTCAGCTTCATAACAAGCCGTGAACTTCTTTGTGTCCCATTGTAAATTCATCTCAAAATAGACTTTATCACCTGGTAAAATGCCTTCAATTTCTTGTTTATAAGAATTTTTCTCTTTAAGCGTTTTAAAATAAAGTGCACCAAAACTACAATTCAAAATGAACTGTAGTAGTGCGAGTATCGAAAGTATCAATATTAATGTCCCCATATTAATCAATTGTGCCGTTAGTGTTACGCATTACCTTCATATCTTTAGAACAAAGACTAAGTAACGTTCCTGTTTTTTTATCCATATGATAAAAATGATCTACATAAGGATAACTTTCAAATTCCCATTTATCAAGTTGAACAATTCTAATACCTTGTTCATCAACTGGATCAATTCCTTGTTTACGAAGCTTTTCTTTCATAAAATCTTCTAACCAATCATATCTATAGTAAACTCTGTCGGAATATTGTTTACCGTCAGTTGCGGTCCAAACAAGACAACGAGCTGCGATTTTATCTTCAATATGAATAACTGCTAATTTTACCTTATTAGGATTATCAGTGTAAAGTTTAAGATAATTAATCTTGTCTGTCATACAAGATTTATGTAAGGTTCCACCATCTTCACTGAAATAGTTTTGACGAGTATAACCTTTTAAGATATCATTTCCTGATAGAAACTTAATTAAACAACTATCACCCTTTTGAAAAGAGACGAATTTGTTATGTAAGGTTTCCACTAATTTTTCAGTGATTTCAAGTTTGGATAATGCTGATTTAGAAACGGCCTCATTAAATTTAAGCACCATTTGCCTAAAAAATCGGCCAAATTTTATGTCCATAGATTTATTTTCATTTTTTAATACAAGATAACCGTTAAGGCTTTTTGATACTTCATATTGGTTAAATTCATCAAATATTCCCAATTTATAGTCAAAAATATACATATAGGTATCTAATTGATTGATTTTGAAAAAAGATATCAAATCACTAGATACGATACAATTATGCTTAGCCTGAATATTACCAGGAAGTATTGGGCGAATCTCGGATACATCATAAGTAGCGTAATCACCTCCAGGTATTTGCTCTATAAAGAAGACCCAAGAATATTTAAAACCTAGCAAATTGGGGGATTCATCACCATTAAACTCGCTTTTATCATGGCAAATCCAGGCTTTTTTTGTTTCTGAGTTCAGACTTCTAGAATCAAAGAAAATTCGAGCATTTGTAATCAATTCATCTTTGATACGACAAGTAATTTGAGAGCCACTACGAAATTCAAAATTAGCAATTCTTAACATAATTAATTGTTAAACTTATTTAAATATTTTTCACCCACTTATTTCTCATATAATCATGATACCTATCTATCTTATTTACATCGTAGAGGAAGTAAACAATGTAATAGTCAATAATCCAATTAAGTTTATTTAAAAAGATTTTCATTTTACAAATTTACAAATAATTTTTTAAATATCCAAATTAATATATAGATTATGAGACATATTAAGAAGTTTAATGAAACAAAGTTAGGGGATTTTATCAGAAAAACTTTTAACGAAGATGAAAATACTGCTATGGGTATTCATAGAGAGATTAAAGATGATTTGGCTATAAATAAAACTGATGATGATAATTTTCTACACGATGAATATAAATTTGAAATAGATGATTTTGAAATAACATCTTATGTTCATGTTACGTTAGATGGTAAAGATTATGATGTAAAAGTAGATGGGGTTAAATTAGATTGTAGTCAATCAATAGGTAAAAAGATTTTTAAAAAAATTGAATCAATATATCTCAAGGAAGAAATAGAGAGAAAAAGAAAAGAAAAAGAGGAACAAGAATATACACGAAAAGATGCAAAAATTCATTTTGGTAGAAAATGAAACATCTAAAAAAAATTTAAAAAAGGTATAAGAATTATATTACAATAAGTCTTCTATCTTTTTATCTCTATTACAAGACTTACATCTTAATTTATTATAACTCCTATCTAAACAATCTTCACAAACTACTAATTCTTTACCACAATCACAATCTACCACCACAAAAATATCGTTTAAATATACATCAATCTCATTTACGTACCAGTCAGTTGGTGTTTTTCCATATGGTCTTGCTTTTTCTCTATTACATATATCACAATTTTTATTACTCATACAATTCTACAGGGTACTTCTAAATCTTCACTTAACCAATATGCAGCTGAAATTCTGTGATAACCGTCAGCTATGATAAGCTTATGACTGTTTCTAACTAATAATACTGGAGAAAGTTTTTTACCTTTCTTGAATTTTTTAATATTGTTTTTTACGTGAATATTATCTTTTGGCAAAAGCGGAAGGCTAGAAGCCCTTAAAATATCTTTTGCCTTTTTGATTGTTGTTTTTTGCTCTCTAAGTTGAGATACGAGATTTTCTACTCGACCACTATTAAAGTGTAGATCTAAATAATCAGATGCAGCCGGAAAGTCGTGTTCTTCTGGTTCTGACAACCAAACATTTTTAAGTTTATTCTTCGCCATTTGTATTTGTTTTTAAAAAACTGTTAAATAATGTATTAAATTGTTCTTCTGTTAAATGTGTTGTGAATGTATTTCCATTCAATGTCATATATTTCGTAGCAAAATAATATGGGGATGCTTTACATTTTTCTAATTCCTCCATCCAATATAATTGTTGCGTTCTCATTCCGGGACCTGTTCCCATTTTACTTATGCCACTATGTGGTCCGAATTCTTTATCTTTCATCTTTTACCTCCACTATCCAATGGTTCCTCCACCAGATTTTAAATTTTGACTTATCGGTTAATTTTCTAGCAATTGCTTCTCCAACAATTGTTATAAATAGAAATGATAACCCAATTGAAAAAATAAGTTCTACTATTCTCATATATTTTTTATTTTATGTGTTCAAAAGATACACTTTCAAATCCTTCATATTCACCACCATTTAGAGAATTTAAAATACGACCAGCCAATTCTCCATTTTTTGTTTCAACGGACTCCTGAATCTTTACCCATTTATTACGAATATTTTTAGCTTCCATTTCAGATCTTTCGTATTTTTTATATTCATTTAAAAGACGTTTCTTTTCTTCTAACATAGAATCTGGCATAGACTCGATATCCTCTTTAATATAAGTAGGCTTTTTTTCATATGGGATATAATCCTTCATCCAGTCATACCAACCACACTTTTTTCTATCAGATAAAACCTCAAGAAACATTTTATTTTCTGCTTCCTCTGATTCTATTAAATAAAAACTATCACCGTGTTTTTCTTTAACAACATAAATCTGAGGATAATTTTTTTGTCTTGGCATATTATTGTTTTTAATTTTATAATAGTTTTAAATGTCCTGTAATTTGATTAACCTCATCTTCCCAAGCTGGTCCAATCGCGACCGCAGTCTTTGTTAAAACTCCACCAAATTCAGCTTCTAAAATATCATTCAATTTAAAATCACGTAATTTAGATTTAACAACTGAGATATTATCTAAGTCATTTTCAGTGATATCACATTTTTTCATAATAGTGTCAAGTAATAATTTTTTACTTTGTTCACGATCGGTTTTAGGTGTATCACTCCACCCACCACCTATATAATCATAATCTCTTTGTATATTAACTCTTACATTCATAATTTTATTTTAAAATGTCATCAATTAGAATATCTCTCAATTTTGTTTTTACTAAGTCAACATCTTTTAAATCACTTTCAGATATATTATACCTTCTCATAACAGCTTGAATAATTAATTCCCTTGAGTTTAATTCATTTAAACTATCTTGTACGTCTTTTATCTTATCTTGTGGATATTGATAAGTATATGTTCCGGTAAAATATTCTTTATATTCTTTCATAAAATCTTTTTTCAAATTACCAAATTTACATGATAATAGAACCATCATTATTTGGAGTCAAATAATTAAAGAAGTTGTCTATTTTATTGATAACTTTAAGTAATAATTTTCCCATAATCTGTTTTTTCTATTATATATTATTTTAGAATTTCATTGATGTTAAGGTCACGAAGTTTAGACTTGACCGTAGAAATATCATGTAGGTCATTTTCACTGATATCATATTTTTTCATCATGATATCTAATAGGAGTTTTTTACTATCCCAATAATCTGATTTAGATTCCATCATGGGTCCAGATGAATCAACGAGCAAATCTCTGAAAAGAGTAGAAGTTACTTTCATAATAATTATATTTTAACTACAAAATTAATTAAAAATTTTAAAATATCAAAAATTATTTATAAAAAATAAAAAACCCTCACATAGTGAGGGTTTAAGATAATAGTATATTCAAAATTAATTGAATAAGTATTTAACTCCAAGTTGCATTTGCCATCTTGAACCAATACCAGTTGAATTCTGTAAAGGTTGTGTGAATGGTGTTGTGCCAGTTTGGAATGGGAAAGAGAATGAAGGAGTTTTACCGTCAGCTGCTAAACCTTCATATTTCAAGAAGTTAGTTACTGTTGGTATTTTGACCATACCCCAATCTCTATTAAGTAAGTTACCAGCGTTAATTACATCTAATGAAACTCTAAGTGTGTGATTTTTAAATTTAACATCTTGAGTAACATTTAAATCTAATCTACTGAAATAAGGTAATACAACTGCATTTCTTTGAGCGTATTGACCTCTGTGTGTGTTTAAATAGGTTGAATTAGAAATGAATGCGTCTAATTGTGACCAAATTTGTGATGCAGTTCTTGTATCAGTTGAAGTACCTGTGCCTAAGCCACCACTACCAACTTTTACCAAGTTAATATCAGAAGCAGTTGTTGGAATATAAATTAAATCATTTCCACTGTTACCATCACCATTTAAGTCTCCATTATAAACATAAGAAGTTACTCCAGCTGGTGCTAATTCATAAATTGCTCCGAAAGAAGTTGATAAATATTTACCTTCATTCAATCTATAAGCGAAGTTACCAATTACTCTGTTTGGTTGATAGTAAGATGCATATCCTAAATTCGGTGCGTTAGGATCTTGATTAGCTACTGGAGCTGCACTCCATAAAGAAGATGCTGTTGAACCAGCTTCAGCTGTATTTTTTGCCTCAGAACGAGTATATGCTAAACCATAACTTACTTTATCAGTATTTCTTTGAACTCTAAGAGTCAAATTGTAAACGTAACCTTGATTAGTATTACTCATTAAAATAGCGTTACCAATGTTTGGGTTTGATAAACTACTTCCAGAATAGTAATATTTATTACTATTTGTAACTTTTAAGAAACGAGTTCTATTATCTACACCACCCAATTGAAATCCATTGGACTCATTTAAGTTTACATTAGAATAGTAAACAGCATTGATATCATGTGTGTATGTGTATTCAGCGCCTATAACCCAACCATCTTCTAATTTTTTATCAATTGCTAAAGATGATTTCCAAGCTGTAGGATATTTGAAGTTATTAGAAACTAAAGCTGTGCTGTAAGAAGTATTAGCAGAACCAGCAGTAGGTCTATAAGCATTAGGGTCAGTATTGAATGCTTTGTTTGCAACAGTAAATGAACCAAATTGGATACCGTTGTTAGAAGCTTGGTTAGAAATCCATACAAAAGGCGGAGGACCTGCGAAAATACCAGTACCACCTCTAATTTGTAATGTTTTGTCACCACCAGGGTTCCAGTTAAATCCTAATCTTGGTGACACCAATAAATTGTTCATTGGAGCTTTACCA